>Ga0067045_1028956_pt1 | contig 25424 bp, 26 predicted proteins | sample TerdegcTABiofilm_FD_59184 | JGI IMG/M metagenome (GOLD analysis project Ga0067045, IMG submission 59184) | Combined Assembly of (Gp0054472, Gp0054536) Wastewater bioreactor microbial communities from Singapore -Terephthalate degrading... | reverse complement strand
GGAGTGTATTTCATAGAGATGCAATCAGGCGAGTTCAAGGAAGTGCAGAAGATTGTAGTAAAGAAATAATCTCACATAATGAGAATTTAAAAAGGGGCGATTTCGGTCGCCCCTTTTTTTTAATTGAAAAAATTAAAAATAAAGATTAATGTTTTAAAGTATTGACTTCATCAACATAAATAGTTTGTTTTTTGCGGAACAAAGCAAGAATAATTGCAAGTCCTATAGCACTTTCTGCGGCTGCAACTGCCATAACAAAGAATACGAAGATTTGACCCGAAATATCGCCAAGATAGGATGAAAATGCTATAAATGTGAGATTGACAGAATTCAGCATAATTTCTATTGCCATAAATATAACAATTGCATTACGGCGAATTATTACACCTAGTATGCCAATTGCAAATAGAACTCCCGCTAAAATTAAATAATATTCGATTGGAATTGCTTTCATAATAATTTCCTTTAATCAATTAATTTCTTTTTTGCCATAACTAATGCGCCAATAATGGCTGTGAATAACAGTATTCCTGTGATTTCGATTGGAAATAAATAGCTACTAAACAAAGCATTACCAATAGATTGGGCAGTGAAAAGATCTGCTCGCGATGTTAGTTCAGTTGGTTGTGAGTAATTAACCATTATTATATTGGCTAATATTATAACAAAGATAGCAATTAGAGCAATTCCAACTCCTCGTCGTGATTGCCCCTGTAATGTTTTCATTTCAGATTCACTAAGATTCAATAAAAGAAGTACAAATACAACAAGGACCATTATAGCACCTGCATACACTATTATTTGTAAAATAGCGATAAATTGAGATTGTAAACTTAAATATAAACCTGCAAGTGAAAAGAAATGAACTATTAAAGACAATGCAGAGTAAATAGGGTGCCGACTTAAAACTGTAAATAAAGCACTTGCAATTGCAAGAACACCTAAAATTAGAAAAGTGATTAATAACCAGTTCACTGTATATAATATATTTTATAAAAACTCAAAATTAATTAAAAAAAACGAAATAATAATTCTTCTAGACCACAAAAACTAATTTTTATTAAAATAAACATAATATTAAAGTGTCGAATACTTGTTTTTTTTAATAAAATAGGGTATAAAATGAAGAAGTTCTTTATTTTAATTTTGCTGGGCTTAGCCCCCGTTATTTTTTGGTCGTGTTCAGACGATGATAATTCGGTAACTCCGTCAAAAAGCAACTATTTTCCTTTAACAGTTGGGAGCTATTGGGTCTATGAAAAGTACACACTTGACTCAAATAACAATAGGATATCAACATCACTTGTTATTGATAGTGCTTATTGTAAATCAACATCACAAGAAGTCATCAATAACATAACGCAGAATGTTTATACTTTAGCACATTTTTCCTCAAGTTTAACGAATCCAGACCAAGAATTTTATGTGTCAAATGATCAAATATATCAAAGATACCAAATCGTCCCAGGTATTGACCTCTCTGCGTTCGGTGTTAATGTAAATGATTATTTAAATCTTGATTGGATGCTTCTTATTGACCAGAAAAATACAAATTGGGTATGTTACCCTCAAAAATCACTCGAATTGCCAGCAATTACTTTTCCCTCCGTGGGTGATGTAATTATGACTTTGACCCTTAAATTAGATGGAAAAAGCAATGGTGATGGAAGTTATGTCTTAAACAATAAGAGTATCAACACTAAGGATTATGAACTTGATTGGACTGTTTCGGGAACTGCAAAGATTCCTTCATTAGGTGTGATAGGAAACGCTATCCCAATTCCAGAATTTAAGCTTAAAACAATTTACAAACTTGCTGACAATATCGGTATTGTAAATATTATAACAAACTCAGAGCAAGTAAGTATTTTGAATCTTATTTCCTTCCAGTTCCCTGGTTCAGAACAAAATCTTATCCGATACAATATTGCCAAATAATAAATTGTTAACCCCCCATATAAATCAATTATATAGGGGGTTTTATTTTATTATTTTAGTCGGTATTATAAACTATTTAATATTAATTATTGAGGTTATGAGTATTTTTAAAGATATAAAATCTAGCTTTAAGAAAATTCAAAGTGGGCTTGATAAAACGCGCTCTAATTTTGTTAATAATATAATTTCATTATTTAGCAGTCATCGAAAAATTGATGATGATTTAATTAATGAAGTCAAATCAATAATGTTAGAGGCAGATATTGGTGTTGGGGCAACTGAAAAAATTATTAAAAATTTACGCCAAAAAGTAAAAGAGCGTGGCTATGATGATTCAAATCAGCTTTTTGAATTGTTAAAAGAAGAAATTTTAAATATTCTTAACGAAAATCCAAACAATGAAGAAATTTTCAAACTAAGCGGGATAGAAAGGCCATATATTATTCTTGTTGTCGGTGTCAATGGGGTAGGAAAAACCACAACAATAGGAAAATTAGCGTATAATTTTAAAAACGCTGGGCAGAGCGTTGTTATAGGTGCAGCTGATACATTTAGAGCTGCAGCAAATGAGCAGTTAGAAATATGGGCTAAACGAGCAGGTGTGGATATTATACAGCAGATGCCGGGTGCGGATCCCGCTGCTGTTGCATTCGATACTGTGAAATCAGCAATTTCAAAAAATAAAGATGTCGTTATAATTGACACAGCAGGAAGATTGCATACAAAAGGCAATTTGATGGAAGAATTAGCAAAAATTAATAGGGTATTAAAGAAATTAAAATCTGATGCTCCAAACGAGGTATATCTTGTTCTCGACGCAACTACAGGTCAAAATGCAATTGTTCAAGCTAAAGAATTTAAAAGAATTGTTGATGTGACAGGCATTGTATTGACAAAATTAGATGGAACAGCAAAAGGAGGTGTAATAATTCCAATAATAGATGAAATTAATATACCTGTAAGATTTATCGGGGTCGGCGAGCAAATTGATGATTTACAAGTTTTTGACCCGAAAATTTTTACAGAAGCATTATTTGAAACCAATTAATTTTTTTTAGGAGTATAAAAATGCGTAAATTTATAAGCGTTCTTTTTATTATTACTACTTTTTTAGTAGCAAATAATATTTATTCACAAGATTCAATTCGTGTGTACCAGCTAGGTACGATTGAAGTAATTGACCAAAAAGCAGCAAGTAATATTCAACTTTCGAATTTTGAAAAGGTTGATTATTATACTATCCGCAAATTTGAACCAATTCTATTTTCTGAGATCAAACAAATTTTACCGACAGCTCTTGTTTATACAAACTCAAGGGGGGAGATGCTAATTAATCTGCGTAATTCTGATGAAAGGCAATTAGGACTTTTTTTCGATGGTATGACATTAAATGTTCCATGGGATAATCGATTTGATATGACGTTTGTACCTATGGATATAATTGGATCAATTGTTGTTAATACAAATCCATCATCTATATTATATGGTGCAAATGTTCTTGCAGGTGTAATTGACATTGCAACAATTGAGCGTAAGAATAATGGATTCGGTGGCAGTTTCAGGCTTTCTGGAAATGATGCAAGCACAATGTCAGGGTCATTTACTCTGGATGCGAAGTATAATAAATTCAATTTTATAGCAAACGTTGGTTACACAGAAAGCGATGGCTTTTTGTTATCGTCTAATATGCCACAAATGCCTAATCAGACATTAAATACAAATTTAAGAACTAATACAGATTACAAGATGTTGAATACATATATCAGAGGCGAGTATCATTTTTCTGAAAAATCAAAATATGGCTTATCACTTAATTATACAAATGGCGAAAAAGGTATAGCTCCCGAGGGATACAATCCTGATGCAAGGTTTTGGCGATATCCCGATTGGAATCGTACAATATTAACTCTTAATGGGGTCTCAACATTTTCAGAAGAAAAAGAAATGTCTCTACGTTCAACTCTATGGTACGATTACTTTACCCAAACTATTAATTCATATAGTGACATTACCTATAAAGATTTGCTTGAAAAACAAATTGATGAAGATAATTCGTTTGGAGGCCGTTTTATATTTTCTACCAATACTTTTGCTAATCAGAACCTAAGAATTGTTTTAAATGGGTTATATTCAGAACACAATGAAAAAATCAAATCACCAAGTGATTCCTTAAAAAGCGACCTTGATTTCTCATCATTATTAATTAGTGGTGGCGCGGATTATAATTTTAATTGGAAAAAATACTTATTGTCTTTTGGATTGACATACGATTATTTATTAACCCCGAAGACAGGTGCATTCTTAGAAAATGAAAATGAAGATTATTCTGATTTTGGGGCTTATGCATCATTTTCATATTTACAATCTGAGAATCTTCGTTTTATTGCTAATTTAAGCAGAAGGACACGCTTTCAAACTATGCGTGAAGCATATTCGGGGGCGTTAGGTAAATTTCTTGTTAATCCTGACCTAAAACCCGAGAATGCAATTAATGCCGAATTAAAAACTATTTATGAATTGAATAATTTGGAAATTAGTGGATCTCTTTTTGGAAGGTTTTCAAATGATTTAATAATCCAAAAAACAATTATTGATCCAGCAGATGGAAAGAAAAAGAAACAGAGATTCAATTTATCTGAATCACAAAATTATGGTATTGACTTAAATGCATCATATCGATTTCCCTTTAACCTCACTGCAACACTGTACTTTATGTATATGTATTCTACAGGCAAAGAAGAAGGCACAAAAATTGAACATCTTGAATACAAACCAGAAATTTTATCAGATTTATTCCTTGATTATAATTTTTCTTTCGGACTCGATTTACATGGTGAAGTTCTCTTTACAGGAGAACAGTGGGGTTTTAATGTTGCAACAGATGCGTTTGAAAAAATTGATCCAACATTTCAATTGAATTTTATAATTTCACAAAAGATCCCTATTTCTACTGAATTTTCACCAAAAATATATTTAAAAATTAATAATATTACCGATGAATATATTCAAACAAGGATAGGTTTGCCTGAACCGGGAAGAATGTTCTATTTTGGAATTAGTTCACAGTTTTAATGGATACAAAAGTCGTTCATTTATCCGATAATTTTCACGAGGCAATCAATTCCTCAATACAGGTATTGAAAAATGGGGGGGTGATTATTTTCCCTACAGATACCGTATATGGAATTGGTTGCCTGTGGAATTTTGATGATGCCATTAAAAATATTTTTAAGATTAAGCATCGTGATTATACTAAACCTCTGTCTGCATATTTTTCCAGTATTGAAATGATGGATGAATATGTTGCTGAAATACCTGATATTTTTTATGAAATTGCAAAAAAATATTTACCTGGGGCATTAACAATTATCTTAAAAAAGAAAGATAAGATAAGCAATATTGCCACTTCAAACTTGCCAACAATTGGTATCAGGATTCCCAATAATCATTTTATCTTGGAATTGGTTCAAAAATTAGGTGAGCCAATACTTGGAACATCCGCCAATATTTCAAATGAAGGTTCAATTAAATCAGCTAAAATTGAAAGTCAAATATTTAATAATAGAGTTCCATTAATTATTGAAGATGATGAGAATATGATAGGTACAGAATCAACCATTATTGATTTAACCCAAGATCAGCCAAAAATTATACGTCAAGGAGCATTAGAAATCCAAGAATTCTTGAAATAATGTTGATTTTATTAATTATGTTTAATATTTATTAGAAATTTCTTAATTTGCATTTCTGAAAAAATGAAAATAAAAATATGTATACAGTATTATTAATCTTAGGAATAATTGCCTCAATATTATTAATTGCGGTAGTTCTAATGCAACCTGGTAAAGGCGATATGTTAACAGGAATGGGGAATTTAACAAGTTCATTTACATCAATGTTTGGCAGCAGACAGACATTAGATTTATTGCAAAAAATAACAATTGGATTAGCAATTGCTATCTTAGTTTTTACAATAATTACAAACAAGTTTTTTGTAAGCCAACAACAAACTGTACCAAAGCCATTTATTGAAGGGACTCAGTTGCCACCAAGTGCACCACCTGTAGGTCAACCCCAAATTCCTACATTACCTGGAACTAAATAAAAGAGAAATTAAAGAAATTAAAAATTATTATAATTTTTTACTTAATTCTAATAAGATTTTCTTTTCTCGTTCTGTAAGACTCTGATAACCGTATTCGCTTATTTTATCGAGGATTTCATCAATTTTATGTTGAGTAATTTCTTCACCTTCAATAAAAATACCTGAAGAGGTATTTGGGCGATTTTTTTTGGATTTTAAATCGTCTTCATCATCTTCAATTTCATATAATCTTCGTGGAGGTGTTTCTTTTGGTTTCTGCCAACGAGCTTGAAAAAATGAAGGATTATTAGCGTTGGGTCTATCGCTTGCCTTAGGAAATGAAGATTGAGAATAGAAATCACGTGTTGTAGAGGGTTTTCTTTTACCTGAAAGCAATCTCTCTAAAAATGGCATAAAACCTGTTTTATCACCAAATAATATTAGAAGTAATCCAAACAGTGCTCCCCCGAGATGAGCAAAATGAGCAACACCATCTTGAGCAGGACTTAATCCTGAATATAATTCAATCCCAGCAAAAATAATCACAAATAATTTTGCAGGGATTGGAATAAATAATGGGAACATAAAAATTGGTCGGTTAGGGAATGTCATTCCAAAACCAAGCAAAACGCCATATATTGCACCCGATGCGCCTATTGTTGGAGCAGTAGGTCCAAATAAAGGGCTAACAAATAATTGGCATAACCCTGCACCAATTCCGCATAATAAATAATAGATAATAAATCGTTTAGTTCCCCATAGTCTTTCTAGTTCAATTCCAAACATCCATAATGCGAACATATTGAAAAATAGATGCCACCACCCACCGTGCAAAAATTGATAAGTGATTAATTGCCAAATCCAAAAACGATGGAGTGAAAATGAGCCATAATCACCTTCGAACATGGGTTGGAGTGCGAATATATTTATTACCCACGTCCCAAGAGGGATCCCATTAATCGTAAAAAAATTCAAAAAGAATGTTTGGAATAAAAATACTGCAACATTAATTATAATAAGCCATTTTATTCCAGGTGGAAATATACCCGAAATAATACTGCCACGTTGGTTTCCATAATTTGCCATTTAAAATCTATTATTTTAAAATTTGACGAAAATGTATATTTGTAATTGCTTTTTATAATTTTGAATATATATCCTTTAAAAATATAGATGCTGATTGAATAATATCCGTAGGAGCAATTTCATTCATACATTTAAAATGACCAAGTGGGCAATGCTCACGGCCTATATGCGAACAAGGTCTGCACCAAATTTTATGCTCTACAATTTGATGGGGAGAACGGAATGGAGTAAATCCCAATTCTTTAACCGATGAGCCAAAAATTGCAATCGTTGGTATTTGACGTGCGGATGCAATATGCATAATTCCTGTATCATTTGTAATAAGCAAATCGCAATCATTTAGAATTTGAGCTGTTTGAATTAAGCTTGTTTTGCCACAATAATTAATAACATTTCTATTAATTGAATTTGCCAAATAATTACAGATTTCAATGTCTTTTTTGCCTCCAAGTATAATAAAATTACATTGATAAAGCTCACTGAGATTTTTAGCAACTTCAAAGAATTTTTCTTTGGGGTATTGCTTTGTGAAATGTGCAGCACCAGGGCTAAGGGCAATATTTAATATTATATTATTATTTGTTTTTCTGGTATGAATTATATATTCATTTTCATTTGGAAGCCATATCTCAAGTCCTTTTCCATCATCATTTATTTTCAATTTTCTGATAGCATCAAAATATAAATTTGGTATTTGAAAATTCTTTTTTAAAGGTTTTTTGAATAGTACTAAAGAGAGCTTATGTAATCTCAATTTATTTACTTTAAATATGATTGGTTTTTGCTCTGATATTTTAGATATAGTTCTTCTTATTTTTCGAGAATATTTATTTTTATGCAAGTCGATTACTATATCATAATTATTGATATTATTTTTAATAAAATGATTAATAATATCTTGTTTTGCACCAAATTTTAGAAATTGCTTGGGAATTGTGTATAAATTTGTCAATCGCTTATTTTCTTTTAGTAAATCTTCATATTCCGAAAAACATATATAATCAATTCGGTTTTCGATGAAATGATTTCGCAAATTTCTGATTAAATGAGTAGAAAGCACAATATCGCCAATTGAACTTAATCTAATAATGAGGATTTTATTCATTTGATAGTTAATAATTTTTCGATTTTTCATAAATTAGTATTTTTGAAAAAAGAATATATCAAATTAGTAAAGAAAATGAAATTAACAATTGAAAATGACAACGATATTGTAATTATGAATATTAAAGAGGCGAATGTCGGCACCGAGATTGCTCCCGATTTAAAATCTAAAGTGCTTATAGAAGCACAGCCGAATATTCGTGCTTTAATATTTAACCTTGAAAATGTTGAAACAATGGATAGCTCAGGCTTGGGGGCTTTGTTGCTTGCTAATCGGCAATTACGTAACTATTCAATCCCCGTCTGCATTGTAAAAGCACAGCAATTTGTAAAAAATCTTTTCTCAATGACAAAAATTGATAGCCTTTTTCTGTTTTTTGATACAGAAGAACAAGCGATAGAATATATTAAAAAGAATGGTAGAATTAATTAAGGTATTAAAATGTACATTGATAAAACTAAAGCTCTTGATGTAATTTCAAAAATTGATAGTTCAGCACAACCTTACGAACATCTTAACCAATTAAGTATTATAATATCGAAAGAGAAGATGCTCGATGTGTTTAAGGAACTCAAAACAAATCCCGATACACTTTTTGATATGTGTATAGATATTACTGCAATCGATTGGATGAAAAAACCTCAAAGATTTGAAATCATCTATAATTTGTACTCAATGAAATTAAATCATAGATTGAGAGTAAAAGTACCGTTAGAAGGGGATTATCCCATTTGTCCTTCTGCAACGAGTATTTGGGAAAGTGCAAATTGGTATGAACGAGAAACTTACGATATGTATGGTATTAAATTTGAAGGGCATCCATTTTTGCGGAGATTCTATATGACTGAGGATTTTAAAGATCCAGAAACAAAAGAACCGCTTTATCCCTTACGAAAGGATTTTCCGCTAATGGGTATTCCAAATGATTTACCTTTACCACCTTACCCTGAAAAGTATGGTGATTTAGAATAGTTGATATTGTGCTTTAAGTAATTCAATTGCTTTTTGTAAATCAATAGCACTGATTTCTGATAAATTAGGTTTTAAAATTGCAACAAATTTTGTATTTATGGGATGCCATTTAATTAATTTATCATAAGTCTTATAGAATGCTATTGTAGGGACTTGCAATGCTGACGCAATATGAACAGGTCCGGAATCGGGTGATATAAGGCAACTTGCTCCTGCAAGTAATGCTGTAAAATCCATAATATTTAGATTAATTCCTTTACAATTTTTATTATTAATCTTTTGCTCAATTTGTTTTATTTTTTCAACATCATTTTCTGCTCCCGATAAAAAAATCATCGTTTCAGGAAAATTCAAAAATAAAGTATTTAGGATTTCGAAAATTGTATTTTCTTCAAGCTTCCGATCATTTTCAAATCCTGAAATATTAAAGATTATATAATTATTAGAACTTAAAAATTGTGAGGGCATATTATCGATATTAATATATTTTGCTTTTATATTATATTTCAAATTATATTTTTTTAATATTTCAGTAATATTATCAAAATTGGATTTTGAAAAATAAGCAGAAGGTTTTGCTTGAAGCATTGAGTTCCCACTGATATTTCGTTTTGTTAACTCCATTAAAGTGTTAGACCAGTGATTAATTTCCTTAATATTAGTTGAATTTGAAAATGCAAGCTTATATGTTTTTTGTCTTATTGGATTAGAATGTCCCATAGAAATTATAGGCACATTATTAAGATTAGCAATACTTAAAAGAATTAATTGTTTTGTGAATTCTGTATTTTTTAAGCAAATAACTAAATCATATTTATGATATTTTCTAATTTTTAAACCCATTGAGATTAACTCAATTATTGATGGATTGTGATGAACTGTAATTACATTACTTATAAAAGGATTACTTCTAACTAGCTCATAATTTCTATACGATGCAAGCACATCTACATTAAGTTGAGGATTGATTTTCTTAAAATATTCCACAACAGGTGTTGAAAGTATCCAATCTCCAATACCATCATTACGAATAATTAGAATATCATTTATTTTTTTTAAGTCAATAATTTTTGATTCCCGTGGTTTAATTCGATGTGTTATCAAATAATAGAAAATTCTGCGTATATACTCTTTAAAAATATGTTGATTAGGTTTGCTTTTTGACTTGTTAATTTCAGAAAGAAAGTAATCTTTAGCAAGGTGGATATTTTCTGGAGTGAAAAATTGAGCTTCAGTCATAGGGTACTTTTCAAGAAAATATAAGGAAATTGCCTTTTTAAAATTTCAATAATTGAATTAAATATTTCCCCAATAGATTGTCTTGCATCGATAATATGAATTCTATATTGATTAGCTTTTGCAATTTCAAGAAACCCATAGTACACTCTTTCAAAAAAATCATTTGAGGATGATTCCATTCTGTCTTGTTTTAAATGTATTATTCTTTGTCTTGCTTCGTTTATTGGTAAAGTAAGCAAAAAGGTTATATCAGGGATACAATTCCCGACAGCAAGTTCATTACAAATATTTATATAATTTATAGGTAATTGCCGCCCATAACCTTGATATGCAGTTGTTGAATCATAAAATCTATCTGCAATTACGGGGATGTTCTTTTCTATTGCAGGATTGATAATTTTTTCGACCAAGTCGGCGCGCGCTGCCTCGAAAAGCATTAATTCACTAACAGGATTAATTGAGTAGCTACTATTTAGCAATAACCTACGAATTTCCTCTGAAAATTCTGTTCCGCCTGGCTCACGGACTGAGATATACTCAATATGTAATGAGGCAAAATACTCTTCCAATAATTTCACTTGTGTGCTTTTGCCCGAGCCGTCGATTCCTTCAAAAGTAATAAACATTCACTCTCCGGAAATTACTAGAACAATTTCACCTTTAATGGACTGTCTTTTTTCCAATTCATCTTTTATTTCTAAAAGAGTACCTCTAATTGTTTCCTCGAATACTTTTGTGATTTCACGTGAAAGTGATGCTTTTCTATCCTCGCCAAATATTTCAATTAAGTCGTTTAGGGTTTTTATTAATTTAAAAGGAGATTCGTAAATGACAGCAGTAATATTATTCTTTTTGATATTCTCAAAATATTTTCTGCGATTTTTCTTTGCGGGGGGGAAGCCATAAAATGCAAAATTATGAATTGGTAAACCGCTTAATTGCAAGGCAGGTACAAATGCAGTTGCACCAGGCAATGCTTCAATATACAAATTATACTCAATTGCAGATTGCACAATTCTATAACCTGGATCTGATATTATGGGAGAACCCGCTTCACTTATTAAAGCAATTGATTCCCCATTTTGAATTGCAGTAATCAATTGTGGAACACGTTCAATTTCGTTTTGGTCATAATAACTGATTAATGATTTTCCTTTTATTTCAAAATGGTCAAGCAATTTGCGGGCAGTGCGTGTATCTTCTGATGCAATTAAATCACATTTTTCCAGAATAGTTAATGCTCTAAGCGTAATATCAGCTAAATTACCGATTGGAGTTGGAACAAGGTATAAGCCTGCTTTAAGGGGTTCCTGTGATTTTTCTTTGAGCATTATTGATTTCTTATATACTGAAAGAATTCTTTAATTAATTCACTAGCTTCTGCTGCTAAAACTCCACTTGTAATTTCAACTTTGTGGTTTAATTTTGGATGATTTGCAATATTTAATACTGATGAAATTGCCCCAGATTTTAAATCTGTTGCAGCATATATTAATCGTTTTATTCGTGCCAGGACAATAGCTCCTGCGCACATTGAGCACGGTTCGAGAGTTGTATACATTTCACAATCAAGCAAATGTTTATATCCAATTTTTTCTATTGCTTCATTAATTGCAAGTATCTCAGAATGAGCAAGTGAATTATTTGTTTTCTCAACTTGATTATATGCGCGAGATATTATTTTATTATTATTGACAATTATAGTACCAACTGGTACATCTTCATTTTCTAGTGCTTTTCTTGCTTCAATTAAAGCAAGGCTCATAAAATATTCGTCAGTTCTTTTTCCCATTTCGTTTAAATGTTTGGTCTTTCCAAGTTATTTTTGGATCTAATAAAAAAATAGGTAATACAAGCTCGAATAACATAAAAAATATAAGAGCAATTGGCATATATTTTATTAATTTATATTGTCTTAATTTAAATAATGGCTGAAAAAGAATAACGGCATCACCAAGCAATCTCAAAATAAGAAAGCCAATTGCAAGAGGTATATTGCCAATTATCAATGAAAATAAAAAACCAACCCATATTGAAAGTGTTGTAATTACAAACATAGGAGCAATCCATCCAAGCTCTAAACCACCAAAAGACCACCGCTTATGCTGGCTTATGTAATCGCTAAAACTATGAACGGGTTTTGTCTTTATACAGGAACCTATATCGCAAACATAATGGACGCTATGCCCTGCTCGATGAATATTTAATAGTAATGATAAATCTTCATTTGTTGTAAATTTTAAATTTTCATAGCCCCCAATTTCTTCATAATTCTTTTTTCTTACTGACATATTATTTCCATAGCACCCAAGCGGAATTCCAAATCCAATACCTGCCGATGCCATAGCACATAATAATATCCATTCGAGGGATTGAATTTTATCGAATAGCTTAGAACCTTCTACCATTGTATAAGAAGCGACAAGTCCTATATTTGGTGAATTATATAATTGTGAGATTACTTTAATCCAATCAGGTGGAACAACACAATCTGCATCAGTAAAAAGTATCAAATCATTTTTTGCTTGCTTAATGCCGTAATTTAATGCCCCTTGCTTGCCCTTTAAATTGCTATGATGAATACTTTCATCGACTTGAAATACCTTTAAATTTGGAATATGTTTTTTTAGATTATCAAGCTTTTCTTGAGTATTATCGGTTGAGCGATCATTTACTGCAATGATTTCAAATTTGTCTTTTGGATAATTTGAATTTGCAATAGAATTAATACATTCCTCAATAACATCTTCTTCATTTCTTGCGGGTACAACAACAGATACCGTTTGCTTATCATCCCCTAATCTTTGCCTCAATTTTCCAACTTTATAATTTTCAAAAATTGAACCTGCAAGCATAAATAATAATCGACATAAATAAATGCAAGCACATATAATAATTACGACTTTCAATATTTGCTCCTATTCAAAGGTTGTTAAGGATTTGGTCAGGGCTATGCAAAATTCATCAATATCCTGTTTATTAACTATTAATGGAGGTACAAGTCGCAATACATTTTGATTTGTTGCATTAGATATTATTCCATAATCGAGCAATTTATTTACTAAATCTTTTGCAGGAAATGTTAATTTTAAACCAATCATCAGACCTTTCCCCTGGACATTATTAATTAGCTTCGGAAAGTTATTTGCTATATCATTAAGTTTATTAATAAAGTAATCACCTTGGATTTTTGCATTATTCATTAAATAGTTTTCTATCTCAATTAGACTTGCAAGTCCTGTCGCACAAGCAAGTGGATTACCTCCAAATGTTGTTCCATGCTCAGATTTTTGAAACACATCTTTTAAATAATCTCTCACAAGTATAGCGCCAAGTGGTAATCCTCCGCCTAAACCTTTTGAAACTGTGGCAATATCAGGTTTTACATTATAATTTTCATAAGCAAAGAATTTGCCTGTTCTTCCCATTCCTGCTTGAATTTCATCAGCAACAATAAGAAAATTATACTTATTTTTAAGTTCAAATAATGAATCAATAAAATCTTGCTTTGCAGGAACTACACCGCCCTCGCCTTGAATAAATTCGAGAAATACACCGCTTGTTCTTTCATTTATGTTTGATTTTAAATCGCTAATAGAATTATAAGGCAATATTTTAAATCCATTAAGAAAGGGTCCAAAATTATTTTTGTATAGTGGTTTATCCATCATTGATAATGCACCATAAGTACGACCGTGGAAACCACCTGTAAAACTAACAATTTCATCTTTATTATGTTGAACACCCCATTTCCTGACAAGCTTGATTGCTCCTTCGATTGACTCAGTACCTGAATTACTTAAAAATACTTTATCAAAACCCGACATTTCTTTTAATTTCTTTACAAATTCGATTTGTATGTCTTGATATAAATAATTAGAAGTATGTAAATATCGTTTTGCTTGCTTTTCAATTGCTTCAATTATTTTTGGATGAGAATGACCAAGTACATCAACAGCAATTCCAGCTAAAAAATCCAAATATACTCTACCATTTTTATCCCAAACCTTAACTCCTTCTGCTCTTTCAATTACAACCGGTAAGCGATTATAAACTTGAATAAAATCATTTTGTTCAAGTTCGATTATTTGCTCTCGTGTTAATTCTTCCATAATTTAACAACCTATAATAATGAATGAATAACCGTCCGAACCACCCCCCAGATTTCAAATTGCATCTGTTCAGTGATTTTTATTGGTTTATAATTTATATTTTCTGCTACTAATTTAATTTCATTTTTTTCCATTATTAATCGTTTTACAGTCAATTCACCATCTAAGACAGCGATAACAATATTGCGATTATGAGGTTCGACCGACCTATCAACGATTAACAAATCCCCAGAATAAATTCCCGCACCAATCATTGAATCCCCTGTTACGTGAACAAGAAATGTTGCTGGAGGATTAGGTATTAAAAAATCATTTAAATCCAATTTCCCTTCTAAATAATCATCAGCAGGGGAGGGAAATCCCGCTGATACTGATTCGAGAAATAACGGTAAATTTATGTTTTTTAATCTTTCGGGAATTAAAATGCGAATTATATTTTCTGTATTATCTTTATCTTCCATTTTCAAATGAATAATTTACAAAATTAATAAGACTTTGCCATTATTTTATAATTTTGTAAAATTTTCTGATACACAATGAGAGCAGTTGTTCAAAGAGTTGATTATGCCAAATTATTCATAAATTATGGGCTACATTGTCAAATTAATAAGGGAATCCTTGCATTTATTGGTATTCGACAATCAGATAATGAAAAAATTATGAAATGGATGATTAATAAATTAGCTAATTTACGTTTATTTAATGATAATGATGAAAAAATGAATTTATCTGTAAAAGATATATCAGGAGATATTATGCTAGTTTCCAATTTTACAATTTATGGAGATGCTCGAAAAGGATTTCGACCAAGCTATACTGATGCTGCACCGCCTGAATTCGCTGAGCCGCTTTATTATAAATTTGTAAATGATTTTATCAATCAATATCCAGATTTAAAAATAGTTTCAGGTATATTTGGAGCGATGATGAATATTGAACTAGTAAATAATGGACCTGTGACCATTTTAATTGAAAGGGAAAATTAATATGCCCGAGCAAAATCACGTTGGAGAATTGTCGCATCAATCAAATAAGAAAGCATTTACTTTTGGAATTTTGTTAAATGTTGTTTATACAATTGTTGAATTAGCTTTTGGTTTGCGAATTGATTCAATGGGACTTATTGCCGATGCAGCGCATAATGCGAGCGATGTACTTGGATTGGTTCTGGCAGGTGGCTCGGCGTATCTTGCAACGAAATCTCCTACAAAAAAGCGGACTTATGGATTAAGGAAATCTACAATTTTATCATCTTTTCTTAATGCTGTAATTCTTTTTATTGCAGTCGGTGCTATAGTTGTAGAATCAATTAGGAAATTTATTAATCCCCAGCCAATTCAAGGTGGTATAATGATAATTGTGGCAGCTGTGGGTATAGTAATCAATGCGGCTACGGCTTTATTGTTTTTAAAGGATAGACAAAAAGATTTAAATATAAAAAGCGCCTATCTCCATATGGTTGCTGATGCTCTTGATTCATTGGGAGTTGTTTTTGCAGGTCTTTTGATAATGTTCACAGGATGGTTTTGGATTGACCCTGTTGTTGGTATTTGTATTGCAATTGTAATTAGCATTAGCACATGGGGTCTGCTGAAAGAATCATTTAATTTGTCAATGGATGCGGTCCCATCGCAAATTGATATTGACGAAGTCCGCAAATTTTTGAATTCGATCGATGGTGTTATCGATATTCACGATTTACATATTTGGTCGATGAGCACCACCGAAGTAGCGCTCTCAACTCATATTGTAGTTAAAAATAATGATAATAATACACAAATTTTGCAAGAAATTTGCAAAGGATTATCAGAAAAATTTAATATAAATCACCCCACAATACAAATTGAAACTAATGCAACAGCTATGAATTGTATGAGAGGATAAATTGAAAGAAAAATAAAATTACTTCTGTCCTTTTACAAATACTTTTCTATCATTTTCAATTATTAATACAAGTGATTTTCCGATTTCATTTATAGGTAATTGATAATCAACAGCTCCAATATCAAACGCAACTTTTGGCATTCCATATACTACAGAGGTTGTTTCATCTTGTCCAAAGGTTTTTGCTCCCGCTTCTTTCATACGTTTCAATCCTTTTGCTCCATCCTGCCCCATACCTGTCAGAATTATTCCATAAGCATTTTTCCCAACATTTTCTGCAACAGAATCAAAAAGCACATCAACACTTGGACGGTGTCCATTTACTTTATCAGCTTTTGTCAATCGTGTGCGGTATTCACCACCCGAACGTATAACCGTTAAATGATAATCACCAGGTGCAATAAAAGCGCATCCATTGATTATTCTTTCATCATCTCCTGCCTCTCGTACATTAATTAGCGAAAGTTCATTTAATCTATCAGCAAATGTTTTTGTGAATCCTGGTGGCATATGTTGTGCTATAACGATACCAGGAATAGTAGGGGGGAGCTGGCTAATTACCGCGCGAATAGCTTCAGTTCCACCCGTTGAAGCACCTATTGCAATTAATTTATCCGTTGACTCTGCAAGAGCTTTAGACCCGGTTAGATTTGTTCGGGTTTTTATTGCTTCATCATATTTTTTATTCTTCCAATATGCAAGATTTGCAACAGAAGCGACTTTTATTTTTGTTGCTAAATCTACAAGCATTTCCTCAAGGCCCTCTTGAAGATTTGCACGAGGTTTGGGAACATAATCAACAGCGCCATATTCGAGAGCTTGCAGAGTTATATCTTTCCCTTTTTGAGTAAGTGAGCTAACTACAACAACAGGTATTGGATATTGAGGCATTAAATGTTTTAAAAATTCAATTCCATCCATACGTGGCATTTCAATATCTAGGGTAACAACATCAGGACGTAATCTAACAATCATATCTCGACCTTGATAAACATCCGATGCTGTGCCGACTACTTCGATACCAGGATCCTTGCTTAATCCTTTTGATAAAATATTACGAACAAGAGAGGAATCGTCAATGATTAAAACTTTTATTTTTGTTTTATTCTTATTAGGAGAGTTATGGAAATCAAGATTTTGATTCATTTGCTATGATAATTTTATTTTTTATAAACAGAAGGGGCGATATATTGAAATTTCGATTGTGTCCTGTCGATTGTTTCAGCATGACCTATAAATAAATAACCATCTTGAGCAAGGCAATCATATAAATTCTGGACAACTTTCAAACGAGTTTTTTTATCAAAATATATCATTACATTGCGGCAGAATATAACGTCAAATGATTTTTTAAAGCCATAATTTGAGGAAATAAGATTGAACCGTCTAAAAACAACTTCAGATTTAATATCAGAGTTTATTTCTAATTTATTTTCATCGATTTGTTTAAAGTATTTTCTTAACCATTCAGTATTGAAACCTTTAAACTTAGCAACATCATAAATTCCTTGTATTGCATTTGAAAGAACGGTAGTTGAAATATCAGTAGCAAGAACGCCCGCTTTCCATTTATTATAATCATTTTTGAAAAATTCTTTCATTAAAATGACAAGCGTATAAGGTTCTTCACCTGTCGAACAACCTGCACTCCACACACGCAAATCAAAATCGTGAGACTCTATTTTTCTGCTAACAATTTCAGGTAAAACAAAATTCTGAAAATACTCAAAATGATCATTTTCGCGACCGAAAAAAGTATGATTTGTAGAAATATGATCGATTAATTCTGTAAGTAATGCACCTGAACGGTCATTTAATAATTCATTATAATAATCTTTGAAATTTTTTAATGAATGTTTTTTTAGCACCTTTTGGAGTCGACCTACAACAAGTGCCTTTTTCTGGTCGGCTAGGGATATACCTGAACTCGAATAAATCAACTCCCTCAATAAGTTGAATTCTTCATCGCTAATTGAAATAATCTCAAATTGATTGGTTGGATTGGTTGAATTAATATTTTCCATTTCTTGTTTATTGGGAAATTAATAATTTTTCAATGTCAAGAAGAATGATGACTTCGTCATTATCAATTTTAGAAATAGATTGAATATATTTTGATTGTGTGCCTTTATACGTTTGTGGAGGTGGTATAGATTTCTTTATGTCAATATCTACTACTTCAAGAACATTATCAACTATTAACCCTACGGAATATTGATTAAAAGATACTATTATAATACAAGTTTTGCTTGTATAGGGTATTTTTTGCAATCCAATTCTCTCTCGTAATTCAATAAGAGGGAATACATTTCCTCGAAGATTTATTAAACCTTTAATAAATTTGGGGACATTTGGTAAAGCAGTGAATGAGCGCATACCAATAATTTCGTTAATATTTTTTACAAAAATCCCATATATTTCATCGCCAATATTAAAGGCTAAATATTTGTTAAGTTGCTCGCTTTCACTTTCAAAATTATTATCAAATTGACTATTATTTTCCATATTTATTCAATTTATTATGAAATTATTTCGTTTGCAATAGTAAATGGGTTTTCGAACAATTTTAATGTGTTTTCAATATCAATAATAAGTCCTATATTTCCATCATTTAAAATCATACAACCTGTAAGACCACGTACATTACCTATATAATCTGAAAAACCTTTTATAACAATTTGTTGATTGCCCAATAATTCATCAACAAAAAAACAACATTGTTCGTTTTTCCCTTGAATTAACAATACTAGTCCCTGCTCGATATTATAATATTTAGGTTCAATTTTAAAAATATCATATAATCTAATAAATGGAAGAAGCTTATCATGAATTTTTATCATTTCTACTCCATCCATAGTTTTTGTGATAGTTTGAGAATCAGTTTTAAAAGTTTCAATAACATTAAGAAGTGGTAAAGCAAAAACAGTATCACCAACTTTTACCAGTAAAGCATCCATAATAGCAAGTGTAAGCGGAATCCGCAGGGTAAATGTAGTACCTTCGTTTACTTTAGATGAAACATCAACGCTACCCTGTAATTTTTCGATATTCTTTTTGACAACATCAAGTCCAACTCCTCTTCCTGAAATATCAGTAACAACTTTAGCAGTTGAAAATCCGGGTTCGAAGATCAACTGAATAATATCTTTATCTGAGATGTTGCTTTCATTTGGATCTATAATACCACGCTCAATTGCTTTCTTTTTAATAATCTCAGGATTTATACCTTCTCCATCATCCGATACTGTGATAAGGATCTCATTGCCATCATAACGAGCTGCTAAATGTATTGTGCCAGTTTCGGGTTTTCCTTTAGCAATACGCTCCTCTGGAGTTTCAATTCCATGATCTAAAGCATTACGAACAAGATGCATAAGTGGGTCTGAAATCTGTTCTATTATGTTTTTGTCCATTTCGGTCTCTTGTCCTGACATTATCAAATTAGCTTTTTTACCTAATTTTAATGATGTATCTCGAACAAGACGCTTCATCTTATTGAATAAACCGTTTAGTGGCATCATACGAACAGACATTGTAATTTCTTGTAATTCTCGAGTAATTTTATTAAGCTGGCTAGCGGCTTTAGAAAAATTAGGAAGTTGCAATTCTGCAAGGTCTGGGTTATTTGTGATCATATTTCCTGTCGTTATTAATTCACCAACTAGGTCAAATAGTTTATCTATCTTAGTAGTATCAACTCTTATATCAAGCTTTGGTGTATTATTTTGATTTTTAGCACTATCAATTTGTTCTTGTGTTTGAGTTTCCACATTTGTTTGTTTTTCTATCTTTTGTTGTGGAATTTGGGCCGTTGGTGCCTGTGGAGACAATTGTTCCTCTTCTAATGCTAAATTTGATGACTGATTAATTTTTTCTGAAATTTGGTTGATTCGTTTTCTGATGGCTTCTGTATTACTTAGCAGTATTGATATAATGTTTGATTCGACAAATAATTCATTTTTCCTGATTGAATCTAATATTGTTTCAGTTTCCATAGCAATATCTTGAATTTCACCATAACCCATAAATCCTGAATTACCTTTGATGCTATGAATCATTCCGAAAATATTAGAAATCAATTCATAATTATTTGGATCTTTTTCTAATTGAATTAGCATATTATCAATATTATCTAAATAATCTTTCGTATCGGATAAATATGATTCAATCATTTCCTGCGATATCAGGTTGTTTGAATCTAGTTGTTGTATAGTGGAATCATCAATTTTATTCTCAGAATTATCCCCTTCATCAACCGAGTTTATAATTTCTGCGTCTGAATCATTTGGTATAAATTCATTTTGAATAATTTCGCGGGGATTTTCGCCTATTGAAGTCTGTAGTGATCTAATTGCATCATCTAATAAAAAAAGCATATTTTCAACATCATTTGTTTCTTTTTCATCTGAAAATTCATTGGATACTAAAATAAGTATTTCTCTAATCAAATCAAGTGTTGAATAAATTAGACTAATAATATTGTCATCAATTGAACTTGGATTTTTCCTTAAAATATCAAGCAATGTTTCTGCTTTATGTGTTAAAGAGTTTAAGTTATTTAATCCAAAAAAGAGCGATAATCCTTTAATTGTATGGAAGACACGAAAAACAGAATTGATATTCTCTTTGTCATTAGGGTCATTAATATTTTCAATAAGAGGTTCGACTAAATCAAGTGAATCAAGTGATTCAATCACAAAAGATTTAATCATTTCTTTTGTTTCATTATCCAAAATTTATCTCCTTAATATAATAAAAAATTTATGAGATATTTTAAAATATAAAATTACAAAAAATTCTCAAATAATTATTAAAGAAACTATATAATTGAAAAAAAAGTAATAATTTGCATATTTATTATTTTGTTGAATAAAAAAAATAGAAAAAAAATGGCAAAATATCGAATTGCGTGGCTTCCAGGAGACGGAGTTGGGGTTGATGTCCTTGAAGCAGCAAAAATCGTATTAGACAAAATCGATTTAGACGCGGAATATATAAAAGGTGATATAGGATGGGAATTCTGGTGCAAAGAAGGGGATGCGCTTCCACAACGTACAATTGATTTATTAAAAAAAGTAGATGCTGCACTTTTTGGAGCAATTACATCGAAACCCGTTAAGACAGCTGAAATGGAATTAGTACCAGAATTAAGAGGCAAAGGTCTTGTTTATCGCTCTCCAATTGTAAGGATGCGTCAATTATTTGACCTTTATATTTGTTTGCGTCCTTGCAAAGCATATTTAGGAAATCCTCTAAATTATAAGGATGATATTGACTTAGTAATTTTCCGAGAAAATACTGAGGACTTGTATTCAGGTGTCGAATTCAACCCTGTTCCTAAAGAGTTACAAGAAACATTAACAAATCTCTCGAAAAACTTCCAACCATTTGCAAATTTAAAAGAAGATGAATATGCTATTTCTTGCAAAATTAATACTCGAAAAGGGTCAGAGCGAATAATTCGTGCTGGATTTGAATTTGCAAAAACGAATAATCGCAAGAAAGTCACAATAGTTCATAAGGCTAACGTCGTTCGCGCGAGCGATGGATTATTTCTTGATATTGCAAAGCAAATCGCTAAAGAATATCCCGAAATTCAATATGATGAAGCAAATGTTGATGCTATGACGATGTGGTTGGTTAAAAATCCAAATAACTATGATGTGCTCATAGCTCCAAATTTATATGGAGATATTGTCTCAGATTTAGCTGCTCAATTAGTTGGTGGGCTGGGATTTGGCTGCTCAGGAAATATTGGAGATCATCTTGCAGTATTTGAACCATCTCATGGCTCAGCACCAAAGTATACGGGTTTATATAAAGTTAATCCGATAGCTACAATATTGGCAGCAAAAATGATGCTTGATTGGCTTGGTGAGAATGAAAAGGCAAAAGCTATAGAACAAGCCACTGCTGAAGTAATAAAAGAAGGAAAGGTTCGCACTTATGATATGGGTGGAAATGATTCAACCCTTGATATGGCAAATGCTATTGCGAGCAAGTTGTAAAATATAATTTTTTAAAATTTATGAATTATAAATGTAGATAGAGACTATTTCTAAGTATTCAATATTATTTTAATTAAATAGTCTTAATTATAAAAAATTTAATATGAGAATGATTAATTTTTAAAAGGAGTATAAAATGAAACGAATAGTTTTATTATTCGTAGCCATTATTATGGCAAGCAATTTTGCTTTTGCAATAGAGCAAAATAACTTACCCATTAACACCAATAAGTTGATAATTCCCGATGACAAATCCCCGACACCTCCTAAACCACTCGCTACCACAGGGAAAAATATTATTATTTTTGACAATCTTGATAGGGATTTACCAGTTACCAATTATTTTGAATTAGCTTATACCGATGCTTTAAAGAATTATCCTACTGCTGATCCATATTTAAATCATACAGTTCAAGTTTCTTTTTCTGACCAAACATTTGCTCAATATAACATAACAGATTTTGATGTAGCAATTTTTCCAATTGGTGAATTTTTCTTAAACTCCGCTACAAATGGTGGGATAAAGATAATTGATAAAATCAAAGAAATGCTAAATGCGGGTAAGAATGTAATGTTGATAGGACGTAGAATGATTACAGCTGCTTTTTTAGTACAGGGTAATCAAGATCCAGTTGTAACAGAGTTCTTAACCTCTGAATTGGGTATAAAAAAAGATAGTTCGGGTTGTTTTCAATTTCTTCAAGATAATAAATATGTACCTTTTAGAGTAAAAGGAGTACCTATTGATAGCTATTTTCTATCTTGGACGTTATATTGCAATATAGGATGGAGCAGAAGTACAGGGATTCCTGCAGAGTTACCAATACGACCCGAGCAACTTGTAGATTTTATGATTTTATCTCAGAACAATACTAAATCTCAAGGTTTTGACTATATTGATCAAATAGGGGCCGTTGGCGATACTGTATCAAAAACACTTTCCCCTTATTATTGGGTGGGTTTGCGTGCTGATTCTGTTTTAGGCAATAGCGGTAGATTAGTTATGTGGACATTGGCACCTAATGTTGCAGCATTAAATGAAATGCCTTATTTTGAAACAAGAATTAAATTCACTTTGGATTGGTTACTTCTTAATATGCCAAAACTCAAACCTTATTTGAAATTTGAAAGTAGTACATTGAATTTCCCTGATGCTCCTCTTGATTATGGAGTAAAGAAAACAATTAAATTGCAAAATTTCAGTAAAGAAAAACTTACAATATATCAAACTGTGATTTCAAATTTTGGCGATACTGTATTTACAATAACAAAAGGAAATATTACAAATGAAACATTAGAACCAATGGAGGTTCGTTCAATAGAGATTGAATTTAAACCTACTGAGGAAAGAGAATTTATTGGTTTCTTAGATATTCATAGCAACGCTTCGAATGGAGATGTACTTACAATTCAACTAAATGGGAGAGGAGGCAAAAATGTTTCACCTGAACCGGAAATTTCAGTTCAAGCAGAGCCCTATGATTTTGGCACTATTAATGTCGGCAGTACTCCTATTCAAGATATCAAATTTTCAAATAGCGGATTGCAAGATCTTGTAGTAGATAGTCTTTATTTTGATTCTAATACCGAGGGTGCATTTCAATTCGCCCAGGTGATGCATACACCGATTGTTGTAAAAGGTGGTGGAGAATATAGCTTTCCCGTTAAATTCGTACCTACAAATTGGGGCAAAAATTATCTTGCAAAAATCAAAATCGTTTCTAATGCTAAAAAGAATCCTGTAGTATATATTTCTCTGCAAGGTAAGACCCCAGGTGCACCTGAAGGACCACAAATCCAGGCAATCGTCGATACTACAGATTTTGGAAATGTGAAAATTAATTCCTCTACTAGAAATTATGTTGGTGTAAAAAATCCAGGTTCCGAATCTCTCAGAATAAATAATATTTATATAAATCCCGATAAAAATCCCGATGATGCTTTTGCTATTGATACAACCCTTAATTTCCCAATCTATGTAGAACCCAATGATAGCATGAAATTCGCTGTTAAATTCACCCCTTTAACCCCAGGTGCTGTATATGTTGTACCACTTGGAATTTTCTCCAATGCCCTTAATGGAAGCGCATATTATATGTATTTAAAAGGAGCATCTGATACAGGTACGTCTGTAAAAGAGAGTGTTTCTAATTCATCTAATACATTAACGATGAAATTAACTCCAATTCCCGTTAATTACTCTTCTATTATAACAATTGAAGCGCAGAAATTTATTGGCAATGCAACTATTGAACTATATAATTTGATTGGGAATAAAGTAATAAGTATTTATAGCGGAGAATTGTTCTCAGGAACAAACAAATTTACACTTTCAACTTCAAATTTACCTTCAGGGCAGTATTTTATTTCATTAACTACAGGTTTTGATAAATTAATATTACCCATTGTAATAATCAAGTAAAAATGAAGATAGAAAAAAATTAAAGGGACTCAATTTGAGTCCCTTTTTTTAAATAATCTTTTATTCCCTTTTATTCATTAGTTCGCAATAATAATAGGTTTTGCGACTGATGCTGTACCTATTTGTACTTGTAATAAATACATTCCTGGTGGCAAAGTAGAAGTTTCAATCTCAAACTCATAGTATGGATTATCTCTATAACCGAGATTTCTATTTAAAATAGATTTTCCAAGAATATCATAAAGATAATAAGAAACAATGCCTGGTTGATTAATTGTCAATTTAATATGAGCAATATTTTGCACAGGATTTGGGGTTATATTAAGAACAGATGGTTCAAGTTTGTTGTTTTCGTAAACATCAAAGCGAGTATCCAATCTTATATTATCAACAAACCAACCTCTATCAGTCAATCCTGAACCTGATACGAGGGAGAATCTATAAAGTACAGTATCACCTTTATATGGTCTCATATCTTTTACTTCATTTTTCCATTGACTTCCTTGGGGATCTTTTGATTTAAAATTTTCCGAAGAAGCTATAGTATACCAATTTAAAGACTTCCACGTTTTTC
>Ga0067045_1003280_pt1 | contig 25442 bp, 18 predicted proteins | sample TerdegcTABiofilm_FD_59184 | JGI IMG/M metagenome (GOLD analysis project Ga0067045, IMG submission 59184) | Combined Assembly of (Gp0054472, Gp0054536) Wastewater bioreactor microbial communities from Singapore -Terephthalate degrading... | reverse complement strand
CAGCCGATAGCCACCTCCCGCACCAGCCGTCCCTTGGCAATCCGCTGACGGAGTTTCTCCACGTCGGCCAGGAAGCGGAGTTCCTGTTTCTCGCGGATCGCGCGGTCCTTGGCAACGCGTTGGCTGCTGGTGCAGAGCACGAAGCACTCGTCTCGTTGATGGAGCAGCTTGACCCGAACCTCGGATTTCTTTTGGAAGGGGTTCCGCGGCGAAGGCTCGCGATGCATCGGTTCGAACCCCTGCGGGTCTTCGAAATCGTCCAGCCATTGGTCGCGTTCCGGTTGTCGCGCGGCGACCACGTAATGCAGGCCGCGATCGCGGATTTCCTCAAGATTGTCGGCGTAGGCCATTCCCCGGTCCACGACCACCGTAGCTCCCGGAGCAAGACCGACTCGCGTCTTCATTCGATCCAGCATGATGCCCAGGGTCTTTCGGTCCTGGACGTTGCCGGCGAAGATCTCGTGCGCCAGGGGAAACCCCTCTGCTCGACCTCCGGCTCCCGCGAACCCTCGAACAAATCAGGCTGCCCGTGCAAGGCGTCTTCGACCTGGTGGGCCAATTGCCGCCACGCCTCAGCCGGACGGGGACTCAGGTCGCCCAGCGAGCAGATCATCTTCTGCCGCGGCCCCTTGGGCGTCTGCACGGACCGGACCAACTGGTAGTTCGTGTAGACCCGGCCCTTATACTTGCGTGTAGCCTTGCGGATGAACATGGCCACTATATGCCGCGCATCGGCACGGATCATCAAGAGTGACCCCAGCCGATTTGGTCACTACGCGAGCCGAAAACCAACCGCGACCCACGCCAATCCCCGAGAATTCATCGCCCGTCTCTGCCGGACAACCGCTCAAAAACGTCCGCAAGTGGGGCGGGGGGTGCGGAAGTCGGGCTAGCCCAGCGATCCTGGCGGTTCCGCGACAGGCTGGAAGCCTGTGCTACGAAAGGTCAGGAGCCGCCCCTGCGGATCGCGTAGAGTCGCTTCATGGTGGCGACGTAGAGTGCTGCGTTGGCGGCGACCGTCGAGCTGTGGATCGGGGCGTCGAGGCGGATCGAGCTGAGCACGCGTTTCTCCTTGCCGGCGGCCAGGACCCAGAACTGGCCGCGCCGCGTGCCGACGTAGACCTTGCCGTCGGCCACGAGGGTCGAGGCCCAGATCTCGCCGCCGGCGTCGTGGACCCAGTAGGGCCGGCCCGTCTCGGCGTCCACACAATGGACCTTCCCGTCGCAGTCGGCCACGTAGACCAGCCCTTCGTGGACCGACGGGGTCGAGCAGCAGTGGCGGCCCACGGCGTAGGACCAGACCTGCCCGGTGGCGGTGATGTCGCCGGTCTTGGTCGCGTCGATGCACTTGAGCCAGGCCTGGTGCTTGCCCCACCAGATGTCGCCGCCCACGGTCACGTAGAGCCGGCCCTTGTCAAAGACCGGCATGCTCTTGATGTTGCTGGGACTGACCCGACGGTTGCGGATGTAGCGGTGGACATCTTCTTTGGGCGCGGTCGGGTCACAATCGAACCGCCAGACGAGATGGAGCGAATTGACGGTCTGGGCCGGCTTTCCGGGCGTGCCCGAGGCGGCTTCAAAGGCGTAGCAGACGCCGTCGCCGCCGCAGAAGAAGACCAGACGCCGGCCGCCGACCTCGCCCAGGGCGGGCGACGACCAGGTGCTGTGGAAGATCCGCGGGCCGATGGGCTGGCCGTCCCGGGCCATGTAGCGCCCGGTGGCCTTTTCGAGCACGATCAGGCTCGGGGCGTCGGGCTTGTCCACACCGTCGTGTTTGCTCGTCAGCCCGTTGCTCGTGTTGACGTACAGGAACGGCCCGTCGAGCAGGATGGAGCAATGGGCGGAATCGTGCGGGCGCACGCCAGCCCCGGACCGCAGATCGAAGAGCCAGAGGATATCGGCGTCGAGGGGCCCCGCGTCCATCGCCGTCCGGTCGCCCGGGGCCATGTGGCGTCCTTCGTCGCGGTACGGGCCGTCGTTGCCGTTGGCCATGCCATGAAGGTCCAGGCACACCGCCTCGTCGCGATTGGTCACGGTGTAGACGCGGTCGCCCTCGACCGTCGCGGGCGAACAGATCCCGGCGTTGGGCCAATCGAGATAGATGTCGCCTTCCAGCTTGGGCACGACGAGCTGCCAGAGGAGCTTGCCATTGGCCTCGTCGAAGCACATCATCACACCCCGGTCGCCCATGTGCCGCTCGTCGCGAGGCTCGTGGTTGTTCGTGCCGACGAGCACCCTGCCCCGGGCGACCACCGGCGTCGAGTAGCACTCCGTGCCGAGCGGGACCGACCACTTGACGTTCCTGCCGGTCTTCGGGTCGAATCCGTCCGGGAGGCCGACCTCCTCGGAGACCATGTTCCGCGAGTACCGCGCCCCCCACTGAGGCTGGTCGGCGGAACGAATCCCACCGGGCCACAGGACGACGAGAATCCATCCGGGAACCAACCCGAACCGGACGAGCGATCGCATGAGCATGGCCTCTTCTCGAAGTCTTATTAGAGAGGTTCCAGTCTACCTGAGCCCGGCGATCGAAGGAAGAAGGCCGGCGCACGGCCGCGGATTCCGCGGGATTTGCCCTTGCGCAGCGGGCCCTGATCGGTTATGAAGAAAGTACGGGGCGACGTCACGTCCCTGCCCACGCAGCCACCCAAGGGCACCACGAGCGAGGCCGGAACCATGAACAAGATCCAGCGCGTCACCGCCATCCTGGAGGGCCGGAAACCGGATCGGCCGCCGGTCTCGTTCTGGTATCATTTTCCGGCCGATTGCGCCTCGGGGACGCGGGCCGTGGAGGCCCACGTGCGGCACGTCGAGACCTACGATCTCGACTTCCTCAAGATCATGGACGACAACCGCTACCCGCGCCCCGCGTCTTCGAGCGGCGTGATCGCCGGTCCGGCCGACCTCGAGCGTCTCGCCGTGCTCCGCGGCGACGAGGAGAGCTTCGGCCGGCAATTGGAGTTGATCGGCGCGTTGGCCAAGCGCTGCGCCGGACAGTTTCGCATGGCGACCACGGTGTTCAACGCTTGGAGCACGCTTCGGCAAATGACGGTGCCCGACACCGGCCTCCACGGCCCGCCCGTCATAGAAAGCGAGGGCGATCCGCGCGACGCGGCCATGTCGCGTCTGCTCCGGGAGGCCCCGGAGGCGTTTGCCCGGGCCCTCGAGGTCGTGGCGGAATCAACGGCCCATTTCGTCCGGCACTGCCTGGCGGCGGGCGCCGACGGCGTCTACCTCTCGGTGCGCGACGACTGGGTCGATTGCCCGGAAAACGGGGAAGGTGTTTACGACCGCCTGGTCCGGCCGGGCGACATGAAGATCCTCGCGGCCGCAGGGAGTGGGACGTTCAACATCCTGCACGTCTGCGGCAAAGCGATCGACTTCCGGCGGTTCGCGGGCTACCCGGCGCAGGTACTGAGCTGGGCGGACCGTTCGGCCGGGCCGGCAATTGCGGAGGTGGCCGGCTGGCTCCGGCCTGCGATCTGCGCCGGCCTTGACAACCTCGGGACCCTGGTCACCGGCTCTCCGGACGATTGTGCCCGGCAGGTGGCCGACGCCGTCGCGCAGGCCGGCGCCCGGCCGATCCTCGTCGCGCCCGGCTGCACGTTCGATCCGGCGTCCGTCCCGGTGGAGAATCTCCGCGCGATCCGCCGGGCGGTGGAGGGCTGCCTGTAGCACAGCCCGTAGCACAGCCGGTAGCACAGCCATCCTGGCTGTGGCTTGGTGACAGGCTGGAAGCCTTGGGCACCGCGACAGGCTGGAAGCCTTGGGCACCGCGACAGGCTGGAAGCCTGTGCTACGTGGAGGCGAGAAAATCTTATGAGTGAAGAACTGGTGGAGGATCCCACGGCCTTCGTGCTCCGTCATACCGAGGTGGCGTCGGTGCCGTTGGTACCGGAGATCCGGCTGCATCTTCTGCGGTCCGACTCGCCCTTGTGGCGATCGTTCTCGACGGAGCCCGACGCGGCGACGATCCGCCGTCCCTACTGGGCATTCGCCTGGAGCGGGGGACAGGCCCTGGCCCGGTACCTGCTCGACCGTCCCGAGTTGGTTGCAGGCCGGCGGATTCTGGATTTTGCCGCCGGATGCGGCATCGCGGGCATTGCCGCCCTGCGAGCCGGGGCGGCCCACGTGGAGGCCACGGAAATCGATCCCTGCGCGGTCGCCGCCGTCGGCCTGAACGCACGGTTGAACGGGGTGGAACTGTCGGCTGCGTGCGACGACATCCTCTACAGCGAGAACCGGGGTTGGGACCTCGTCCTGGCGGGCGATATCTGGTACGACTCGCGATTGGCTCGCCACGGACTCTGTTGGCTCCAGTCGCTTGCCGGCGAGGGCGTGTGCGTCCTCACCGCGGAGCCGGGCCGGAGCTTTTCGCCGGCAAGCATCCTGGAAGAACTGGCCTCCTACCGTGCCCGTAGCGTCCCCGACGTGGAAGACCCCCGGCTCGAAGAGGTCCGCGTCTACCGCGTGCCCCCGGCCGGCGGGTCGGCGCGGCCCTTGCAAAACGTGGGGAATCGGATATAAATCCCCGGTGAGAGGCATCTCCCGCCGGAAGACTTGTAGCCCCGTAACACTTCCGCCGTATGCAGTTGTAGGAAGAGGAGAAGGGGAAAGGAAAAGACGGGGGGGGAAATGGGAAGAGAAGAAGAGAAGGTCTTCACTCAGAGTCGTGTGATCAGGGCACGGTTTCTTGCCTTTTCCGTTTTTCCAGCCCTTTCCCTTTTCCCTTCCCCTATTCGCAGTTCATTCCGCTGAACACTTACGCAACCCCGGCCGCGCCGTGGCGCGGGAAGTCCATCAGGTTCACGAGGGAGTCGATCATGGCGAAAGAGTACCGTTTTTCGTTCGGGCCGTGGAACATTCACGAGGGCGCCGACCCGTTCGGGCCCACGGTGCGGGGTTCGATCGCCTTCGCCAAGAAGGTGCGGATGTATAAGCAGATGGGCTTCGACGCGGTGCAATTCCACGACGACGACGCCGTGCCGGACCTGGAGAAGCTCGACCCGGCCCAGGTCGTCAGGAAGGCGGCGTCGGTGAAACGGATGCTCGACGGCGAGGGCCTCGTGGCCGAGTTTGTGGCCCCACGGCTCTGGGAGCATCCCAAGGGGATCGACGGGGGCTTCACGTCCAACGATCCGAAGTGCCGCAAATGGGCCCGGACCCGCAGCGAACGGACCGTCGATATCGCCAACGCCCTGGGCACGAAGCTGATCGTGCTCTGGCTCGCCCGGGAAGGGACCTACATCCGCGAGTCGAAGAACGCCATCGAGGCCTACAAGCACCTGCTCGACGCGATCAACCACTTCCTCGAGTACGATCCTGAGATCACCATCGCCGTCGAGCCCAAGCCCAACGAGCCGATGGACCACGCCTTCCTCCCGACGATCGGCCACGCCCTGGCGATGGCCTCGCAAACGATCGACCCGAAGCGCGTCGGCGGGCTCATCGAGACGGCCCACGCGATCCTGGCCGGGCTCGATCCTTCCGACGAAATGGCCTTCGCCCTCTCGATGGACAAGCTTTGGAGCGTTCACCTCAACGACCAGAACGGACTCAAGTTCGATCAAGACAAGACCTTCGGGGCCGCCAACCTCCGCGGGGCGTTCAACCAGGTCCGCGTGCTCGAACTCGGCGGATACCCCGAGACCGGCCGCTTCGTCGGGCTCGACGTGAAGGCCATGCGGAGCCAGAAGGCCGACGTGGCCACCCGCCACCTCTCCAACAGCCGGACGATCTTCCTCCGCCTCTTGGAAAAGGTCCGCACGTTCCCCAAGGACCTCCACGACCAGTGCATCGCCGGCCGCGACTACGAGGCCCTGGAGATGGCGGTCCTCGACCACCTGCTGGGGAAGTAGCGAGGGGCGTTTACCTCCCGTCGATATTCAGATCGTCGAGCTTCTTGCGCAGGGTGGTGCGGTGGAGGCCGAGTTCGCGGGCGGCGGCCGCGCATTGACCGTGGCATTGTTCCATGGCGGCCTTCAGCAGCGGGGGCTCCACGAGCTTGAGGAGCCGCTCGTAGAGGTCGCCAGCCCGGTCCGGCAGTTGCAGCTCGATGTCGGCCCATCGGCGGATCAACGCGACGAGGGCCTCCTTGCCCACGGCGTCCGAGTCGGTCGTCGAAGAGGCGGAGGGCGGGAGATGCTCGGAGAGGATGTGGCCGCCGCGGGCGAGGATCATGGCGTGCTCGACGGCGTTGCGGAGCTCCCGCACGTTGCCGTACCAGGGCCGGTTCTTCAATTCGGTGCGGACCTCCTCCGAGAGCGTAGGGCGAGGGATGTCGCTCTGCGCCGAGAGCATGTCGAGAAACCGCTCGGCCAGGACGAAGACGTCGTCGCCCCGCTCGCGCAACGGGGGAAGCTCGATCTCGAACGTGATGAGGCGATAGTACAGGTCGTGGCGAAACGAGTCCTCCACCACGCGCTGGGCGAGGTTCTGGTGAGTCGCGGAGATGACGCGGAAGTCGGACTGGACCGGCCGGTCGGCGCCGACGGGGAGGATCTCGCCATGCTCCAGCACGCGGAGCAGCTTCACTTGAAGGTCGGGAGGAATGTCGGCCACCTCGTCGAAGAAGATGGTTCCCCCGTGGGCCCGCTCCAGCAGCCCCTTATGCGGTTGGGCGGCACCGGTGAACGCCCCCCGCGCGTGCCCGAACAACTCGCTTTCGGCCAGCGAGGGCGTGAGCGACGCCGCGTTCACCGCCACAAAGGGCCCTTCGGACCGGCGGCTGAAACGGTGGATGGCCCGGGCCACCAGCTCCTTGCCCGTCCCGCTTTCGCCCCGGAGATGGACACAGGCCTCGGAAGGAGCCACCAGCGCGATCTTCTTGAAGACTTCCTGCATCGGCGGCGAGCTGCCGATCAGGGGTTCTCCCTGGGTGAGAGTCGCCGGCGGAAGCGACTGCCCGCCTGGCTTGGGGGCCTTCAGGGCACGCTCGATCGCCCGCTCCGCCACCTTCAAGTCGAACGGCTTGGTCAGGTAATCGAACGCCCCGTTGCGGACCGCCCGAACCGCCGTGGCCAGCTCCCCGTAGGCCGTAATGACGATGACCGGCACCTGAGCGAACTCCTCGCGAAAACGATCCAGCGCCGTCAATCCGTCCATGCCGGGCAGACGCACATCGAGCACAACCGCGTCGGGCGCCTTGTCCTGGGCCATGACGAAGGCATCTTCGGCGCAAGCGGCCACGGCCACGGTGCAGCCCATCTGACGCCCCAGGCGGGAGAGGCCCCAGCAAATGCTCTGTTCATCGTCGACCACGAGGAGGTGCGCCATGCGAGGATCGGTTCCTATCTTGAGTGGTCGGTGGTCAGGGGTCAGGGGTTAGGGATTGGGGATTGGGGGTTAGGGATTGGGGGCTTTCCGCGTAGCGGGCGGGCTCGCCCGCCGTTAAGTCGCAACCGCGTCAGACGTTGGCCAACACGCTCTTCTCTCATCACCCCAGTCTCCAGCCCCTACCCCCCTGCCCCCTGCATCCTGGGAAGCTCCACGGTGAAGCAGGTCATGCGATCGAGCCGGTGCCATCCGATCGTGCCCTGATGGGCCTCGACAATCTGTCGGGCCACGTACAGTCCCAGGCCGGTCCCTTCCGGCTTGTCGCTGACAAACGGCTCGAACATCCGCCGGCTGGCATCCTCCGTCGGCCCGGGCCCGGAGTCTTTCACGCGGAGAACGGCCCGGTCGGCGCCGCGGACACTCAATTCGACGACGACCTGCGGCGGGATCTCGCCGTGCCGTTGGGCGGCCTCGACGCCGTTGAGAACCAGGTTGGTCAAGAGCTCGCGGAGCGACTCGGCCTCTCCCCACACCCCCGGCGGCTCCGCGGGGCGGAGGAACGTGAGGCGGATCTTCCCGTGATCGCAGGCGGGCCGGATTAGTTCGAGGACGTCGGCCACGAGCGACTCCAGATCGACCCGTTCCTGCGGCATGGGCCGGCCGCGTCCGAGCTTCAGGAACCGCTGCAAGTACGACTCCATGAGACTCAACTGCCGCAACGCCACCTGGAGCGACTCGCCGTCCGTCGGTTGGGTACACTCGCGCTGGTGGAGTTCGATGGCCATGCGCGCCCCGGTTGCCGAGTTGCGGAGCTGGTGGGCCATGCCGGCGCCGAGTTGGCCCAGGGTGCGCAGGCGCTCGTTCCGTCGCACCTCGGTCTCGTACTGCCCCAGCTTCGCGGCCATCTGGTTGATGGAGATCGCCAGGTCGCGGATTTCGTCGTCGCGTGGAGGGACGGCCACGGGTTGGAAGTCGCCGCCGGCGAGCACGGCCGTCTGATCGCCGAGCCGGCGGATCGGGCGGACGAACCGCCGCGCCAGCATCGTGGTCACCACCACGGCCGCGGCCGCCGCCACGGCCCCCGCGATCGCCGCTGGGACCACCACCTGCCGCACCGCGACCGATCCCTGATCTTCCGGATAGAGCACCGCCAGGGAACCCGCCTCCGCCGCGAACCGCGATCGGGCCACCGGCACGCGGCGCCCTCGATAGCTTCGCCCGCCGAGCGTGACCTTCGGGCTGGCGGTGAGTTGCTCCAGACGCACGTCGATCGGCATCCGGTGGAGAGTGTCCCGCTCCTTCTCGCCGAGCCTCAGCGTCCCTGCCTGGACTTGCGCGTTGTCGTCGAGCAGGAAGAACTCCACCCCCGACAATCCCCTGGACTGCTGCAACACCCGCTCCGTGAGCGGGAAGGTGGCCTCGGTGAGCGTGGCCACCACGCGACGGAGGTTCTCTTCTTCCTGGCGAGCGGCACGCCGGGCGCCGAAGTACGCCGCCGTCGCGCTGGCCAGCGCAATCGCCAGCACCACCACCGAGAGCATCGGCAGCAGCAACTGGATCTGAATGGGCCAACGCATGGGACACTCTCTCGTACACAAAGGGGACGCAGGCCCAGGACAGGACCAATGGGGTTGGGCGTCCTTCTCCCCACGTTACCCCGGCAGGTTCGGCGTGAAAAGACGCCGCGAGACTTTTCGGACGCTCCAAAACGGGGGCCCAGAGGGAGAGGGGACCGATGCTCCACTCTTCCCGGGCAGTCTCGCCGGCAGGAAGCAGCGACCACTCCGGTCAACCCGAGCAGGTCCCCCGTGGGCAGGAACCCTCCCCTCTTGGTTGAATTGCGCCTGTCGGTTTGCGCGACACGGGTGACGCGCAACTCGCCACTTCTGTGGCCACGCCGCGAGCTCCTCGGCCTCCGCTGGCCGTAACCGCTTGCTCGCGAAGTGGTTCAAGAAAGCGACAATGATTCTCCTTGAACGGCACACCGATTGCTGACTATTGTGGGTTTTCGAGCGGGCGTCATGTCCGCACGGATGGCGGCGGACTTGGAATGGGGAAAGCAAGGGACATGGGGAGGACAGGCCGACGAGATCGAGCGGGGTTCACGCTGGTCGAGCTTCTTGTGGTCATCGCCGTGATCGGGATCCTCGTGGGGCTGCTCCTTCCGGCAGTTCAAGCGGCGCGCGAAGCGGCCCGCCGTGCCCAGTGTCTCAACAACCTGCGGCAGATCGCACTCGGCCTTCACAACTATGCCTCGGCCAACTCCGTCTTCCCACCGAGCTTCTGCATTCGGCCGGGCACGACCCTGGCGACCAACAACGGCTCGTGGTCGATCCACGGCCGGCTCTTGCCCTACCTCGAACAGGGGAACGCCTATAGCCAGATCCGCTTGGACATCTCATGGGACGCCCAACTCGGGACGGGCGTGCCCACGATGCGGACCGCGACGTACCTTTGCCCCAGCGAAGTGAACGACCGGGTCCGCCTCGATTCGTCGGGAAACCCTTACACCTATCCGCACAACTACGGGTTCAACTTCGGGACCTGGCTCGTCCACTTGCCCGCCACCGACCAGGGAGGCGACGGCGTCTTCTTCGTTAACAGCGCGATGAGTCCGGCGAGCCTTGTCGACGGGCTGAGCAACACCTTGGGCGCTGCCGAGGTGAAGACCTTTGCCGCGTACTTCCGCAACACCGCCGATCCGGGCCCGACGGTCCCCTCGTCGCCCGCGGCCCTGGCGGCCTTTGCGAGCGGGGCCCAGTTCAAGCTCGGGCCCAACACCAACGACAACACCGGGCACACCGAGTGGGGCGACGGCCGCGTACACCACAGCGGCATCACCACCGTCTTCACGCCGAATACGCTCGTGGCCTACCAGCACACCGACGGACGAACCTACGACGTCGACTACAACTCCCAGCAAGAGGGTCGAAGCGCCACGCAGCCGACCTACGCCGCCGTCACCGCGCGAAGCTATCATCCCGGCGTGGTCAACGCGATCCTCATGGACGGATCGTCGCGGACGGTCAGCAACACGGTTGACCTGGCCATTTGGAGGGCCCTCGGAACGCGCCAAGGCGGCGAGTCGGTCGGGGAGCCATGAAGACGGGCGTTCGGGCCGGTCGAGAATCGGGTCCAACCACCCTTTCGCCGCCCCATCCCATGGGCGAATGCATCCATTGCCCATCACCTTCCCGGCGATCTCCTTTCCGAAACCCGGCCGGCGGTATGCTAGACTTGTGATAGAGCGTCCGGTCCGGACTCTCTTTTGGGGCCTTGTCGGTCGTCCGCAATCGGCGGAATCGAAGCGCGTCCCCGTCTACCTTTTCGGTCCGCGGTCACCTAGGACCGTGCAGGCTCCAAGGGAGCATGGAGGTGCATTGTGCGTTACTCGTGTCCGCACTGTTTTGCGACGGTGAAGCAAGCGAAAAACCGGGAGGGGCCGAACTTCTGCCCGCACTGCCAACGCCTCTTCTCTCCGCTGCCGGAGGAACCGTTGCCGGCGTGGATCTGGGGCGTCCTCGTCTTCCTCACGGCGAACTGGCAGATCCAGTGGATCTCGATGCACCGGCTGTAGGACGCGGGATGAGGGATGAGGGATAAGGATCGGGCAGAGAATAGCTGGCGTTCTCGGCAGCTTGGGTGGCATGCCGTCACTCGGCGCAGCCGAGGGTCGGCATGGAAACCGTCGTGGCGGCGTCCCTGCGCAGTGCGACGCTTTCCGTCGCGAGAGCCTGTCACCCAATCCCGACAGTTGTTCTCTGGCTGATGCTAAGGGATGAGCAGAGACGGCGATTCCCCTTCCCTTTTCGTGAGCGGCCATCCGACAAAGACCTCGTGGCTTGGCTGCCAAACGCCCTCACCCCCTGCCCCTCTCCCGCAAACGGGAGAGGGGAGTGATCGTGGGACGTCCCCCTTATCTCTCCTCCCTCATCTCTCCTCCCTCATCTCTCCTCCCTCATCTCTCCTCCCTCATTTCTCATCGCTCATCTCTCAGAGATACTGCTCTGGGAATTTCCACGGCTCGCGGTATTGCGGCTTGGCCAGCCGGGCCGCCTCCTCGTCGCCGACGATCTTCTCGGCGGCCGGGTCGAATCGCACCGATCGGCCGAGCTTGTAGGCGATGTTGGCCAGCCCGATTGCCGCGTCGATCTTGTAGTGATAGCCGACGTGGCAACTGGGCTGCTTCCGGCTCTTGATCGAGTCGATCCATTCTTTCTCGTGTCCGGGAGAGGGAGGGATCGACTCCTTGGGCTTGGAAAACGCCTTCATGCGGTCGCCCTCGGCCACGATCCGATACTCGCCGTAGTTCGCGTAGAGCGTCCCGTTGACCCCGTGGAAGTAGACGCCCAACCCCCGCGACATCCCTTCCTTCTGGAAGTCGAAGCTGTAGCCGTTTACCAGGGAGAGCATCCACGTCATCACCAGGTTGGGATACTGCCAGAGGACCTGCTGGGTGTCGTAGGCGTCGCCCGCGTCGCGCACGACGTAGCGACCGCCGCTGGCGCTGGTCAGGAGCGGGAAGCCAAGCTCGAGGGCCCAGTAGGGCAGGTCGATGATGTGGGGCGCCATGCCGGGCGTGTAGCCGCCGCTGAACTCCATGAAAGAACAGTTGGGGCCGGCCGACTCGATGATCTTGGGATGGCACGGACCCATGTGGGCCGGGCCGACCCAGAAGTCCCAGTCGAGGTCCTTGGGCGGGTCGCCGAAGGGGGCGTTGCCGATGCCCGTGACGCCCTGGTTGGCGGCCAGGAAGGTACGCACCACGGGGATCGGGCCCAGCGCCCCCGATCGCACCCACTCGACCACCCGGCGGTAGTTGGCCCCGGCATGGATCTGCGTGCCGATCTGGGTGATCCGTCCGTGCTTCTCGGCCGCCCGCTTGACGACCAGGGCCTCGGCCAGATGGATCGTCATCGGCTTCTGCAAGTAAAAATCCTTGCCTGCTTCGGCGGCGTGGACGGCCACGAGGGCGTGCCAGTGCGGCGGCGTGGCGAGGATCACGCCGTCGAGGTCCTTCTGGGCGAGCATCTCGCGGTAGTCGTGGTAGGGCTTGGCGGTCTTCTTGTACTTCTCCACGAGGGCGTCGCGGCGTGATTTCCAGACGTCGCAGATTCCCGTCACCACGCAGTCGGGGTGCGAGGCGGCGGCGGCGAGATTGGCCGCGCCCATGCCGCCGCAGCCGATCAGGCCCACATGGATTTTGCTGTTGGCTCGCGTCGGAGGTGACATCGGTGGGTCTCCTGCGTCGAGGGTGGGACTCCCGCTACGGCCAGCGCATGAGATGCAACGAAGACGAGTGTCGCCGCCGGATCCGGCCGTGTCAATCGCCCGCCGGGAATTCTCTGCCTCCGCGACACGCGGCTGGCGGTGTCTCAACTCCCGAAGCCGCGGCCGGTTGCCGCGGGGCCGGTCACCGCCGGGCCGGCGGCCTCCGGCCGGTGGTCGACGCTCGCGGCTTCCCCGCCACAGCGGCTGCGTAGTTCGGGTTGTCGGCCTGGCCGGTCAACTCGTAGAGGAATCGGCTGGGGATGGTGGGCCGGGCCTTGCCCCATTTCTGGCGGCCGAGGGACAACGTCAACGTCAAACGCCGTTTGGCCCGCGTCACGCCCACGTAGCAGAGCCGGCGTTCTTCGTCGATCGCCGCCCCCTGCGCGTCGACCGATCGCTGGTGCGGCAGCAGTCCTTCCTCCATGCCGACCATGTAGACCTCGGGGAATTCGAGCCCCTTGGCCGCGTGAAGGGTCATCAGGGCCACGGCGTCGCGCTGGAGCTTCGACTCTTTGTCGTTGCCGCCATCGAACTCGTTGAGCATCACTTCGTGGAGAAACCCGGAAAGCGTGGGCTGGGTCGTCCGCGCGCAGTAACTCCCCAAGGCGTTGACGATTTCCTCGACGCTCGCCCAGCGGGCCTGCTGCTCGTTGGGGTTGTCGTAGCGGCGGCACAGTTCGTCGTGGTAGTGGACGTCGGCGATCAGGCCCTTGAGAACTCCAAGCGGCGAGTGCCCCTTGGCCTGCGCATGATAGCCCTGGATCATCTGCAGGAACTGCCCGACGGCCCGGGCGAGCGGTGCCGGCGTCCCGGCCCCCGAGGCGGTGTCGCCCAGGAGGTCCCAAAGCGGCTTGCCTGCGGCCACTGCCTTCTCCATGAGCCGCGTGATCGCCGTCTGCCCGATGCCGCGGGGCGGGGTGTTGATGATCCGCAAGAGCGAGACCTCGTCGCGGGGATTGACCACGAGCTTGGCGTAGGCCAGCACGTCGCGGACCTCCTTGCGGTCGAAGAACGACATGCCGCCGACCAGCACATAAGGGACCTTCAAACGCCGCAACTGCTGCTCGAAGGCCCGGGGCTGCTCGTTCGTGCGGAAGAGGATCGCGAAGTCGCGCGGCCGCCGCTTGGCGGTGCGGATGCGGGCCTCGATCTCCTCGACCACGGTCTTGGCCTCGGTCTCCTCGTCGGGGAGTTGGAGGATGCGGGGGGCCTCGCCCTGGGCCGTGGCGCGAAGCATCTTCGGATGACGGAGGCGGTTGAAGGCGATCAGCCGGTTCGCCCAGCCCAGGATCTCCCGCGTGGAGCGGTAGTTCATTTCCAGGCGCACGGTCTTGGCGTCCGGCCAGTCGTGGGCAAAGCGGAGGATATGGGCCACCTCGGCGCCCCGCCAGCCGTAGATCGACTGGTCGTCGTCGCCCACCACACACAGGTTGCGATGTCCGGCCGCCAGGGCCTTGACGATCCGGTACTGGCTGGCGTTGGTGTCCTGGTACTCGTCGATCAACAGGTGGTCGAAGCGGCCGGCCTCCTCGCGGCGGACGTCCGGAAACCGCTCGAAGAGCTGCTCCGTGGCCATGAGAAGGTCGTCGAAATCGAAGGCCCCGGCCGCCTTCAACGCCCGCTGGTAACGCCGATACGCCGCCGCCGCCAGGTGGTCCTTGTCGGTCTCGGCGGTCGCGGCCGCGGCGTCGGGCCCGACGGAAAGTGTCTTCCAGCGGCCGATCCGCGCCAGCAGGTCGCCGGGCCGAAGCGTCCCCTCGGCCACGCGGATCTCCCGCAGCGCCGACCGGGCCACGCTCTCCTGATCGCCGCGGTCGTAGATCGCAAACGCCGCCGGATACCCCAGTCGCCGGGCATGCCGGCGGAGGATCCGAACGCAAAGCGAATGGAAGGTTGAGATCTCCGGCTTGGCCTTGAGACTCTTGCCGATCCGCGCCGCGACCCGCTCCTTCATCTCCTCCGCCGCCTTATTGGTGAACGTCACCCCGAGAATCCGCTCAGGTCGCGTGCCGCGGCGGATCAACTCGGCAACACGAAAGGTGACCACCCGAGTCTTGCCCGTACCCGCCCCCGCCAGGACCAATAGCGGCCCCGAAAGAGTCATCACGGCTTCGATTTGGGAAGGATTCAGATCCATGCCATGGCCAACGAAATGGGGAGCAACGCTCCCCCCAAGTCAGCGGTTCTGTTCAGGCACGCGGAAGACATGTGATCGTAGAACACCGGACCGCGACCGGAAAGGGGAGACGTGCGAAGGAGAGGAGTGGGAGAGTGGGAGAGTGAATGCACGGAAACCTACAGAAGTTCGGTTGTTTCGGCTTTCGGTGCGAAACGCGGCAGATGCGCCTTTGGAGTGCGGCGACCTGTCGCCGCTTTCGATCGTCGCAACATGGTATCAGCCAAAGGAAAGCGGCGACAAGTCGCCGCACTCCATAGCGGTTTTCGCACCCAGATCCGGAAGAGCCAGAGGTCCTCTCTTGATCCTCTAACCACCCCACTCCTCTACTCCTTCCCATCTCCCCCATTCCCCGTCTTCACGTCTCCCCATCTCCGGCTTGACGGCCCGGGTTCCGCCCCCCTATATTGCACGGCTTGACTGAGGTCGTGGTTACCATGCCGGGGCGGGCGGACGTCTTCGCCGTCCTGCTTCGAGGGAGGTTTGTTGAGACATGAAGGCTGAACAACGCCACAAGCTGGAAACCAATATCCTGGCAGACTGGATCGGCCAGAGGATCGCGGAAATCAAGCCCTACTCCAGGGCAATCCTTACCGGACTGGTGGTCTTGGTCGTCGTGATTGTGGCGGCAGTTCTCTGGCCCCGGTTCGCGGAGCGGGCCTCCGCGTCGGCTTGGGAGGCCTACTACGCCGCGCTGTCCAACGACAATTTCGCGGAGCTGGAACGCATTGCCGAGGACCACCCCGGGACCTCGGTCGCCCACTGGTCTCTGGCGGTCGCTGCCGACGCACGCCTGGCAACCGCCTGCATGCAGCTCTTCGTCGATAAAATCAGTGCTGGTCAGGAGTTGCGTAGGGCCATCGAAGACTATGGAGCGGTGATCGACCAGGCCCGGGAGCCGCAGCTTCGCGAACGGGCCCTCTTCGGGCGGGCCCGGGCCTACGAGGCCCTCAGCGGGAGCCGGCAGGGGGAGGGCGAGTTGCCCAAGGCGATCGCCGACTACGAGCAGGTGGTTAAGGAGTGGCCCAACGGAACCTATGCCCCCATGGCCGGCGAGCAGATCAAGCGGCTCAAATCGCAGGAGTTCAAGGTCTTCTACGATAGGTTCGCTGCTTATTCGCCGAAGCGTCCGGTTTCCAAGGAGCCCGAGGCTGGCGCAAAGCTCCCCTTCGATTCCAGCAGCCTGCCCGACGATGCCAGCCCCTCTGAGTTCTCGAAACTCCTGAACCTGGACGACTTGAAGGTCAAGGGCCCGAAGGAATCGGACGACTCGGCCAAGAAAACGCCGGCCAAGACCGAATCCGGCAAGACGGAGCCGCCCAAGACGGAAGCGGCGAAGACGCAAGCGACCAAGACCGGCGAAACGAAGGCCGAGCCGCCGAAGAACACGCCGACGGCGCCAGCCAAATCGGAACCGGCCAAGAAGTAGTCGGCTTTTCCCTGGCCCAGGCGTTCACGCCTGGGTCGCGGAGACGAGGCAATCAAAGTCGAGCCCCTTCAGGGGCTTTCTTGCGGGAAGCCCCTGAAGGGGCTGAAGATGCAGCTCGATCCCTCGACGTCCCAGGCGTGAACGCCTGGGCTAGAGAAAGGCGAGTCCTAGCCCCGAGGTTCTCGCTGTCCAATCCCTTGCCGTTTGCCGCGGGCCTCTCCCTGTCTCCCTTCTCCCCACTCCCATCTCCCCTCTCCCCCCATGCCTCCCCGCAGCCCGTCGTCGGAGCCGATCGAGTTGGAGGTGGGCCCCGACCACGCGGGCTGGCGTCTGGATCTGTTTCTCGCGCATCATTTTCCGAGCTACAGCCGGGTGCATCTGCGGCGGGTGATTACCGCGGGCGGGGTGCGAGTGGGGGATCGTGGTGGGAAGCCGAGTTACCGGCTCCGACCGGGGGAGCACGTGTCGATCGTCCTGCCCGACATCCCCCGCGAGGCCCCGCAGCCTGAGGACATCCCCCTGGAGGTCCTCTACGACGACGATTGGTTCGCCGTGGTCAACAAGCCGCCGGGCATGGTGGTCCATCCGGCGCGGGGACACTGGTCGGGAACCCTGGCCAGCGCGATCCAGTTCCATTTCGGCGGCAAGCTGAGCACGGCGGGCGGGCCGAGCCGGCCGGGCATCGTTCACCGACTCGACCGCGACACCAGCGGCGTGATCGTCGTGGCCAAGAACGACCTGGCCCACGGCAATCTGGCGACCCAATTTCAGGACCGGCTCGTCCAGAAGGAGTACTTCGCCATCGTGGCCGGCGTGCCGCAGTTGGATCGCGACCGGATCGACGAGCCGATCGGGTTCCATCCGCACGAGCGCGAGAAGATGGCGATCCGCCGCGATCACCCCGAGAGTCGCACGGCCGAGACCTTTTATGAGGTGGTCGAACGATTTGATGGTTTCGCGGCCGTGCGGATCCTGCCGAAGACCGGGCGGACGCACCAGATCCGCGTCCACCTCGGCCACATCGGCTGCCCGGTGCTCTGCGACCGGCAGTACGGCGGGCGCTCGCAACTCACGCGGGGCGACCTCCGCCGCGACCCGAGCGACGGCCTGGTGCTCCTGGACCGTCAAGCCCTGCACGCCCGACGGATTCGGCTCGCCCACCCAGCCACCGGCGAATCGCTGGAGTTCGAGGCCCCGATCCCGGCCGACATGGCCGCCGTGCTCGAAGCACTCCGGACCCTGCGGTCCTTGCGCTGAGCATTCGTTGCGGAATCCTCGAGGTTGCGCATCTTGGGTGGCATGCCGTCTCAGTAGGTTATGCTTAAGCATAACCTACGCCGCGACGCCGCCCTCACCCCGGGTCAATACCAACGTCGGGTCAGAACCCAGGTCAGGCCGCAATGGCACGCGGGGCACTCGTGGGCCAGGCTGTTGAGACGTGCGGAGCAGTTGGGGCAGCGCGGCCGTTTGTCGATGGCAAACGCGGCAAACACCCCCAGCGGCCCGAAGAACAGCCCAAGAAGCAGCCCGGTGAAGTATGCCATCCGCGGCGAGCCCACGGCACTCCCCAGCGCGGCACATACGAGCATCGACACCGCGTAGCACCCCGCGACCACGAGGGAAAGTTCGGCGGCCATGTCGCCGGCATCCGGGCTGGCGGAGGCGACCCGGAACACGAGGTGATGGACCAGCACCGGGCTCATCAGCACGAAGGCCACCGCCAGCAGCACGAAGAAGACCCAAACGGGAACGGGATGCTCGCCGGCGTAAGGGACCTCGAACGTCGATCCACGGAACGACCGGCCGCACTGCGGACACGTCCTCGCGTGACGCGAGACCATCTTGCCGCAGTCGGCACAAGGACGGAGCGTGAGCGGAGAGCGGTGGACCACGGGCCCCTGGCCGTCGCCCTCTTCCGGCGTCTCGGTCTCTGGATCCGTGCCGGTCTCCAGGGCCTGAAGGTCCGCCTGCCCCACGGGCTCTTGCAGAAGACCCTCCAATTCAGACGCCGGACGCCAACTCCCCTCGGCCCCCTCGCGAACGGGCGTTTCTTCGCCGATCTCCCCCCGGTCCGCCAACTCCCGCAACTCCTCGAACGAGATGGGCCCCACGACGCTCCCTACGGCCTGGTAGTACCACTCTGTCATAACACGGTTCCTCAGACGGCTATCGACATCGATGACGTGAATAGACAGGGATCCGGCATGCCCCGGCCGCCCCGGTTCGCAAGAGCGACCTTAGCACCCCCCGCAGGGTCCGTCAAGTATCGGTCGCTGCAAAGCGGGCGATCGACGCGGCCTGTGTGGCACAGCCGCCCTCGGCTGTGCGAACTCGGCGCTCGGCGCGGGTCTCCTGACCCCGCCGTGAGGCTGACCGGAGGTCTCACGCAGTGCTCAGGGAGACCTTCGGTCTTGGCCGTGCGGGGTCGGGAGACCCTCGCACCGCGCGGCACAGCCGAGGGCGGCTGTGCCACATGGGATCGGCTCCCACGCACAGCGCGTTCCGGAACACCACAGAGGGCGTTCCCTACACGTGATCGTCCGAGGATCGTGCAACCTCTTCACGCGATTCGCGCGATGCCCCGCTCCGCGGCCAGACAGATCGTATCGAGATCGTCCAGCGAGATTGCCAGCGGGGGAATGATGACCACGACATTGCCGAGCGGGCGAAGCAGCACGCCCTCGCGCCGGGCGAAGTCGCAGACGTGCCAGGCGCGCCGTTCGGACCAGGGATACGGCTCCTTGGTCTGCCGGTCGCGCACCAGCTCGATGCCCGCCACAAGGCCGCATTGACGGCAATCGCCCACGGCCCTCAACCGGCCGATTCGCTCCAGGTGCTCGCCCATTCGCGCGATCTTGGCCTGGAGGCGCTCGAGGGTCTTCTCCTCGTCGAACACGTCGAGCGTGGCCAAGGCCGCCGCGGCCCCGAGCGGATTGCCGCCGTAGGTGTGGCCGTGGAAGAAGCTCTTCGACTCGGCGTAGGTGCCTAAGAACGCCTGCCAGATCGTGTCCGTGGCGAGCGTGGCGGCCAGGGGGAGATAGCCGCCGGTGAGTCCTTTGGCCAGGCACAAAAGATCGGGCGTCACCTCCTCGTGTTCGCAGGCGAACAGGCGGCCCGTGCGGCCCATGCCCACCGCGACCTCGTCGGCGATGAGGAGCACGTCGTAGCGCCGCGTCAACTCGCGGACGCCCCGCAGGTAGCCCTTCGGGTGCACGATCATCCCCGCGGCCGCCTGCATGAGCGGCTCGATCACCATGGCCGCGATCCGCTCGTGATGCTCGCGGAGCACTCGCTCCAGTTGGGCGAGGTAGTGTTCCGAGGCGTTTTCGCGGGTCACGCCCGGCGGCGTGCGGTAGAGGTCGGGGGCCGGCACGCGAAGGCACTCGAAGAGCAGCGGCCGGAACATGGCATGAAACCGCTCCACCCCGCCCACGCTCACGCTCCCCAACGTGTCGCCGTGATACGCCTCGCCCAGGGCCAGGTAGCAGGTCTTCTGGGGCCGCGGGTCGGGCCGCTGGCGCCAATACTGAAACGCCATCTTCAACGCCACCTCGACCGACGTGGCGCCGTCGTCGGAGAAGAAGACGTGCTCCAGGCCCGGCGGGGCGAGATCGACCAGGCGTTTGGCCAGGCGGATCGTCGTAGGATTCGACGCCCCGAGGAGCGTCACGTGCGCCACTTCGTCCAACTGGCGGCGGATCGCGGCGTCGAGCCGCGGGTGGCGATGACCGTGGACGTTGCACCAGAGGCTGCTCGTGCCGTCGAGGTACTCGTTTCCGTCGAGATCGACCACCCGGCACCCTTCGCCCCGCACGAGGATCAGCGGCTCGTACTCGGCCATCTGGGTGAAGGCATGCCACACCAGGCGGCGATCCCAATCCCGGAGCTGTTCGGGCGTCGGTTCAGGCATACGTGCGCGAGGTCCTCTTGTTGATTCCCGACCGCGGTCTGCTCTCCATCGCATGGAAGCGAGACGATCGTAGGCCGAATGAGCCGGCCTCGCAAGAGGGACCCGAAAGGGCGGACGATTGACACGCTCTTCCCCCGGCCCGAGAATGGGCCTCCTGCGCTGTTTTCCGTCCCGACGATCCGTCCCGCCTTGCCGAGGGAGTGACCCATGTCGAATCTCGCGGTCTTCGCACTGTTGATGCTCGGAGCAGCGGATGCCGCTGCGCCTCAGATCAACCCGTTCCCCCGCCAGAAACTCCCCGAGGTGCCCCTCGTCCAGTGGAGATTCGATCGCGGCGTGGATGGGTGGACCGCCCAGCATGCCTGCGAGGTCTCTGCGTCGGACGGGCTGCTGAAGGTCCGCAACACGGGCGAGGACCCGTATTTCCATCGGCCGGTGCAGGTGCCCGGCGGCGACCTCGTCTTCCGGATCAAGGCGAGGAGCCGCACCGAGGGCTCCGGCCAGATCTTCTGGACGACCGACCGGTCGCCGGTCCGCGGCCCCGACAAGTCGCAGGGGTTTCCCCTGGTCAACGACGGCCAATGGCACGAGTCCGAGGCCGACTTCTCCGCCCCGGGGACCCTTCTGGACCTTCGGATCGACCCGGGCCACGCCGCCGGGACGGTTGACGTCGAATGGATACGATTGGCGCGCCGCCGCTGGCACCCGCTGAGCATCGAGAAGGTGGAGGTTTCGCCCCAGGGTGTCGGTTTCGTGGTGAAGAACCACGAGGCTTCGCCTTGCACGTTCACATCGTCGGGCCGGACGGTTACGGTGGCCGGGGAGGCCACGGCGGTCGTCCAGCGGCCGCTGGACGGGACATCGCCGCTGGAGGCGGTCCGTGCCGAGGTCCGTCTTCAAAGTGGACCAGTCTCCAAGGACGAGCTGGCGACGTTGGCGCCGCTTTCACGCACGGTCTTTGTGTTCCGCCCGGAGGCGGCCGGCGATTGGATTTCCCTTTCGTTGGGTGGCTGCACCCTCGAAGTGACTCGCGACGGGTCGGCGGCCCGGGTGCGGCGGGATGGAAAGACCGTGGCCGCATTGGCCCCGCTGGTCCACTGCGACGGGGTCGTACCGCACCTGAAACTGGTTCGGCAGGGGCCGTCGCTGCGGTTTGAAGGCGACGGAGTGACGCTCGACGTCGCCACGCAAGGCAAGGAGATTGCCATCGGAATCACCTCCCAGAAGCCGTGCGAGGGGCCGGTCGTCCGGGCCTTCGGCGGACTGAAGCAGGGGCTCTTGGCGGGCGTCGAGTACCTCGGGGCCGGCGAGGCGAGTTCCTCGATGCTCGACATCGAGACCGAGGAACACCTCCGCTTCACCCCCGATCCGCTCGACGTGACCATGCCGCTGATGTCGCTGGTGACCGATCGGGCCGCCGTCGCGATGACCTGGAACGACATGGACCTTCAGCCCGTCTACGCCACGCCGGACTTCTTCGACGGCACGCCGGACCATCGCATGGCCCTGCGGGGAAAGAAGATCCGGGCAACGGTCCTCGTCGACCAGATGCCGGTCGAAGAGACGATCGCCTGGGCCGTCAAGAAACATGGCCTGCCGCCGCTGCCGCCCGCGCCCCGCACTGCGGAACAGCAGAAGGAGATCTGCCTCAAGGCCCTCAACGGCCCCCTGAAGACCGAGGCCGGCTGGGGGCACTGTGCGGAGCCGAACTGGGGCCGGGCCCCGTACTCCGATATGGCGTCCACAATCTGGAGACTCACCGGCAAGGCCCCGGAACTCCCGCGCTTGGCCTACGGCGGCGCCCACGTGCGTAACGCAAGCATCTACTTCGTCACCGGCCGGGCGGACGAGTGGCTGCGGATCCAGCGGGGCCAGGCCGAAGGGGCGATGCGGCGGCAACAGCCCGACGGCTCCTACCGCTACGACGGCCCCTATGCCCGCGGCCATTTTGAAAACACCGCCAGCGGGATCTGCGCTCAACCCGCCATGCTCCTGATGGAATACGCCTGGGCCACGGGCGACCAGAAAGCCCTGGCCGCCGGGTGCCGGACCCTCGACTATATGAAGCGGTTCGCCGTCCCCCGCGGTGCCCAGACCTGGGAGGTTCCCCTCCATACGCCCGACCAACTCGCCTCCGCCTACTCCGTGTGGGCCTACGTGCGAGGCTACGAACTGACCGGAAAGAAGGAATACCTCGACGAGGCCCGGCGCTGGGCCCTTTCCGGCATCCCGTTCACGTACCTCTGGACCCGGTATCCCATCATGCTCTATGCCACGCCCCCGGTCCTCGGCGCGACGAACTGGCGTCACAACTGGATCGGGCTTCCGGTGCAATGGGTGGGCGGGGTCTATGCCTATGCCCTGACCCTGCTGGCCCCCCACGACCACTCGGCCGACTGGAATCACCTCGCCCGCGGCATCCTCATCTCCGCCGAACAGCAGCAGTACCCTGATGGGGAGTGGATCGGCCTGCTACCCGACTCCTTCGCCCTCAAGACGCAGACCCGCATTCCGGCGCGGATCAATCCCTGTGCCATTGCGAGCCTCCGGATGGTGCTGGATGGGCAGTTGGATTCACTTTGCGTGGTCACCGACGGGAAACACCGCGTAGCAGCCCCGTTCCCGGCGGCCATCCGCGACGGCAAGGTCCGTATTCAGGCCCCCAAGGGGATCAAGTACCAGATTCTCGTGGATGGGCGCGTCGTCGAGGCCCCTGCTGAGGGGAATTCCACCATCCCGTTGAACTAGATTATGCGGGGGCGGCACCGCCCAGTGGCGCTAAGCTTGTTACACGTCCAAGACGCAAATACCTGTGACCGCGGGATTTGGCGTCGGAATTGGCTTTTCTCTAGCCCAGGCGTTTACGCCTGGGCTAGAGAAACTTGTGACTCGTGATCATCGAAGCTCAGTGCCGTTGGACACCGCCCATCCTGTTCCCCACAAACCCCTCTGTGAATTGAATTGACTCTGCCTGTCCCCATCCGCAGGCTGGTAAGAACCTTGCGGGTTCTCTTGCGCCGCGTTATCCTGCAAGACACGTTTGGCGGCGCCCGTGCAAAAGGTTGAGTCATGGCAACGATCCTCATCGTGGACGATTCGGCGGTTGACCGTCGCCTGGTGGGGGGGCTGGTGCAAAAGGTCCTCCCCTGCACGGTTCAGTATGCCGCCAACGGCGTGGAAGCCCTGGCGCAAATGCACGGCGATCTGCCCGACCTGATCCTCACCGACCTGAACATGCCGGTGATGGACGGCCTGGAATTGGTCCACTATGTGCGCGACCATCATCCCGAAGTGCCGATCGTGCTGATCACGGCGTACGGGAGCGAGGCCTTGGCCGTGGAGGCGTTGAGCAAGGGGGCGGCCACCTACGTTCCCAAGTCACAGTTGGCGGCGCGTCTGCCGGGCACGATCCAGAACGTGCTCTCGATGACGTTCGTGCACCGCAGCTACGAGCAGTTGATCCACTGCCTGACGAAGGCCGAGTTCCAGTTCGTGCTGGAGAACGAGCCGAACCTGGTCGACCCGCTGGTCGACCTGGTCCAGCAGATGGTCGCCAGCGTGGCCTTGTGCGACTTCACCGGCCGGCTTCAAATTGGCGTGGCCCTCAAGGAGGCCCTTCTGAACGCGATTTTCCACGGGAACCTGGAGATCCGGGCGGAGGAGATCGAGCGCGTGCAGCAGGGGCTGATCGAGGAAGGGGACCTCAGCCTGGTGGAAGAACACCGCATGCGGCCGGAATTCAAGGACCGCAAGGTCCACGTCCACATCCGCATTTGCGACGAAGAGGCCCGTTTCGTCGTCCGCGACGACGGCAAGGGCTTCGACGTGGCGAAGGTCTTCGGCCCCAAGAAGCGGCTCGCCGTGGAGCCCGAAGGCCCGCGCGGTCTGGCCCTCCTGCGGACCTTCATGGACGAGGTCCTCTTCAACGAGACCGGCAACCAGATCACGTTGATCAAGCGGCGCGAGGTCCGCCGGGAGAATGATCTGCCGCCGGTCGACCTGTGATCGGCTCCCATCGGGAAGACGGGCGATCACGAAAACACGAAAGCCGGAAGGCACGAAGGACCGGGGTGCGGCGGCCCGGAGCGTAGCGGCGCGGCCTTTCTTGCCCCGGATTTTCCAGAGGAACTCCTCTCCCGTGGCACGCGATTTGCGCCTTATATGGGAAATGTCGGATGAACAAAGTAATCGTTGGCTTAACCATCGCTACCGTGTGCACGGGGATGTACGCTCTCGCGGAGCCACAGGTCGTACAGGAGGCGAACGGCTACAATTCGTGGCCGATGATTCAAGCGATCGGAGAAAACCTGGTCTGCGTGTACAGCCGAGGCACGTCGCACACCATCGGTGAAGACGCCCGCGCCGTTTATGCACGAACATCCACGGACAACGGAAAAACGTGGACGACGGAAACGGTTGTCGCCAACACGCCGCGCTACGGTGAGGTCGCCGTCGGGAAGGGGCTGGATTCCAAGGGGGCGATGCTCCTCTGGGTGCGTCGAGTCGGACCGGATTGGGCCCACGACCTCTACCGCACCACGGATGGTGCGACGTTCACTCGCCTGGCAACGCCGAAGCTCGCCGTGACTCCCGTGCAGATCACCGACGTCTTCTCGGTCCCCACGGTCGGGCTCATGGCATTGTGGTTCGCAGGGAGCTACGGTGATCCTGGCCCGAGTCACTCGTGGGGCACGCTGACCAGCCGTGACAACGGCGCGACCTGGGCACAGACCACCATCGAGTCCGAGTTGACCAAACCGCAGTGGCCGACCGAGCCCTCCGCTGTGTACCTCGGCAATGGCAAGATATTCGTCGTCGCACGGACAGAGCAGGGAGGCCGATTTCAGTTCCAGATGGTTTCCTCCGACTACGGTACGACGTGGGCGCGCAAGCAGACAAACATCGGCGATGTCCTTCTCTCCACGCCGAGCCTGATCCTCGACGCCGAAACCGGTCTGCTCAGCCACTACTACTATCAGCGTGGCCGGGGGGTCCTTCGACGCCGGGTCGTCGATCCAGGCAGCGTGTTCAGCAATCCACTCAACTGGCCTGCTTCCGAGATAGTCGCCACGGGCAGTCAGTTCACGATTGATGCAGGCAACGCGAACGCCACGGCGATCAGGAACACACACTACGTCGCTTACTACTCCGGCAAGGCTCCTGACACGGCGATCTTGGTATCTGTGCTTCCAGCACCGACTCCTGGGAATTCGCCTTTGAGCCCCTCGCGCCCCGGTGGGCCGCGGAAATAGGGTTCATCCGACTGAAGGGTGCGCGGGCCTTCGGCCCGGGATTTTCAAGGCATAAGTCCGGTGTCCAATGGTACTTGCCTACGGTTTGTCAGCGCGGATATGCTGGAGCCGCCTGGAGAAACGGAGTCA
>Ga0067045_1028955_pt1 | contig 25449 bp, 25 predicted proteins | sample TerdegcTABiofilm_FD_59184 | JGI IMG/M metagenome (GOLD analysis project Ga0067045, IMG submission 59184) | Combined Assembly of (Gp0054472, Gp0054536) Wastewater bioreactor microbial communities from Singapore -Terephthalate degrading... | reverse complement strand
CGCATAAGGCCAGGCACTGTGCTCGTAACCACTGCCTAACCCCGCCAGGTCCGGAAGGAAGCAACGGTACGCAGCAGGTGCGGTGCCGCAGAGCGCCTGGCTTTATGCGCTTTGACTGCTTTACCCTTCCACCCCGTCATGCTATTTTTGCTATATGTCCTTTGAAGTAACCGCAACACGCAAACGTCCTCAGACCTTCGAACAACTGGCCGGCCAGCATTTTGTCGCTGCCACTCTCACCGCATCGTTGGAACAAGGTCGTATTGCCCACGCCTACCTTTTTTCCGGGCCTCGTGGATGCGGAAAAACCAGTACAGCGCGAATACTCGCCAAAGCGCTCAACTGCGAACAGGGGCCCACCCCGCACCCCTGCGGGATTTGTTCCTCATGCCTCGCCATTTCAAGTTGTTCTTCCCTCGATGTCATAGAGATCGATGGTGCCTCAAACACCTCGGTGGACAATATTCGTCAGATAAAAGATGAGGTGCTCTTCGCTCCCCACACGGGACGATACAAAATTTACATTATCGACGAAGTCCACATGCTCTCGATGAGCGCCTTCAACGCGCTCCTCAAAACCATCGAAGAACCGCCTCCTTACATTGTCTTCATTTTTGCGACGACCGAGCCGCAGAAGGTGCCTGCAACCATAAAAAGTCGCTGTCAACAGTTCAATTTCAGACTTGTCCCCACCGATACCATCTTTCAACTGTTGACACAGACAGCGGCTGAAAGCGGCATCGAGGCCGAAGAGGAGGCACTTCTCTGGATAGCCCGCGAGGCGGCAGGATCGGTTAGAGACGCTTACACGCTTTTCGATCAAATCGCGGCATTCTCCGGCACAAAAATTACCGCACAGAATATTCGCGACACCCTCGGTCTGGTCGGCATCGATCGTCTCAATGAGCTCTTCCGCGCAATTGTTTCCAACAACGCCAAGGAGGCATTCGGCGTTCTCGATGATATTCTCGAACGAGGCGTATCACCAGAACAATTCTTAATCGACACCGTCGATTATTGCCGATCCATCCTGCTCATGTTGCACGGCGTGCAAAAACAAGGACTACTGAGCGCACCCCGGACTGCTTTTGAACCTCTCGTCGTCGAGTCTCTTTCGAAGGACCAGATCGAATATACGATCGCGCTGCTGCTCGATACATACCGTCACCTCAAAGAGACGATCGAGCCCCGGTATGAGCTCGAACTAACTGTAGCAAAACTATGCAACATCCGATCGTACATCAGTCCTCGGGAATTGTTCGAGGCAGTGCATTCCCTGAAGAAAGCACTCAATGCAAAAGAGCTTTCGCCTCGTGAGGCGGCACAAAAGGATGCCTCGCTCCCTTTTCAGAGTCGCCCCGCCGATAGCTCCACCACCGATTACGCGCCTCTCCTTCACGACGTGCATCCACGCGCTAAGAATTCTTCACAATACACGGAACAGACGCAGCTCGCAGACGATTCGCCGGAACCTGCGGCGACGAAGGTGGATTCTGCTTCGGCCGGGCTCGATACTGCTTCGGTCGGGCCTGTTTCTCCTTCAGAACTAAGAAAAAAAATCATCGCTAAACTGCGGAATCAGAACCTTTTCCTGGCTTCGGCACTCGAAAAATCCGCTGAATGGATCTCGAACCATCATGGATTCATCATCCCGGCGACAAACCGAGTAGAGTTGGATCTCATCACCCGATTTGCCCCGCTTATCGCAGAGATCAGTGCACAAATTCTCGGCACCCCCTGCGCCATAGAAGCTCGACTCGCCAAAGATCAAGAGTCCTCCGCCTTCCGCCCATCGCACGACGAACGGACACAGCCCGCGCATCCTTCAAGAGAACCTCTTCATGAATCTCCTGCCTCGAACGACAGCAATGGAGAACGCCGGAAAACCCCAGACCAAAGTGCAGGACAAACATTCGACCACGAGCCTCTGGGCACAGATTCTTTTGAAATGTCCGCTCTGGCCGAAGAGATTGAGAATAACGCTGAACGTAATAATTCAGGAGATGACGAGCCTTCACGGCATGTCGCCTCTTCGGCACCACAAGAGCTTATAGAAACAGACGTGCACGCGATCGAGCTCATTCGGAAAATGTTCAAAGGAAAGGTGATCGCGACGTATCCCCCCGCGGAGACGTCCCCCTCTCCATTTTCGGCACCCCAGCAGCCTTCAAGCAGCGTCACCGATGCTTCCGAATACCATGAAGACATTGAACAAACCGAAGAATTCGAGGTTGGTGATGAAGATGATTTTTGATTACATTTCTCGATACGATCGGAGGTAATGATGGATTTATCGAATATTCTCGATATGTTGAAAAACCCTCAGGCATTACAAGCGCAGGCCCAAGAGATGCAGAAGAAAATAAGCGCAATTCACGCCACAGGGCAGGCCGGTGGCGGCATGGTCAAAATCACCCTCTCCGGAACCATGGATCTGCTCGAATGCTATATCTCGCCGGAGCTTTCCGAATTCAAAGACATTCCGCTCCTCCAAGATCTCATCCGTGCAGCCCACCACAACGCTGCAGAAAAAATCAAAGAAGCCATCCAAAATGAATTTGCCGGTTCTCTTGGCAGTCTAGGCCCGGGCATGCCCTTTGGAAATCTTCCGGGATCAGCGGTTTGACAGCCCAATTACCTTGCACAAGGTATGTGTCCTAGCAGGGCATCGCCGGCGACAGAAGACAGAGCTACCAAAAGGATAGCGCCATGAAAGCAATCGAAGATCTTGTCTCGTTGCTCACTCGCTTACCAGGATTGGGCCGAAAAAGTGCCCTTCGCATCGCGTATTCACTCCTCAAGTCCGACATGGCATTTAGCGAAGCCCTTGCCGACCGTATCCGGACATTGCGTGCGACAATTCATTTTTGTGCTGAATGTGGCGCATATGCTGAATCCGAGCTGTGCCAGGTCTGCTCCGACAGCACTCGTGATCGAAGTATCGTATGTGTTGTCGAACAGCCCCAAGATGTCATCACGATAGAAGCATCGAAAGAATACAGAGGGCTCTACCATGTCCTGGGAGGAGTACTTTCTCCTCTGGAAGGCGTCGGTCCAGACCGTCTTAACATTGCAAAACTCATTCAGCGAATTCAGAGTTCCGGCTCAAGGCCCACTCCCATTCAAGAAGTGATCATTGCGACGAATCCGACCATCGAAGGCGATACGACAGCCCTCTATTTAAAAAAACTGCTCGAAAAAGAACCCGTAAGAGTCACCAGACTGGCAACAGGCATCCCCGTAGGCGGCGATCTCGAATACGCAGACCGATTAACCCTTGCCCGATCTTTTCGCGGCAGATCTTCTTTTTAAGAGTTTAAGGTTAGGGGTTAAAGGATGCGAGTTAAAGGATGCGCGCGACTGAAATTGCCCATATTCTAAGCCGAACTTCGCTACGAATTTCGGCTTGGGAAAATATTTTCAATGCGCGACGTCCTAGCTCACGAAGGATCTGGACTACGCATTTCAAGCGCCTGCTCCTTCATTCTTCGCCTCATACAACAACGATTTCCAAATGTCATCGTAAATAAATTTGACAAACCGATATGGAATGAGTATAGTAAGTTACTATATGTTTGCATTTTGTGTAATTTCGTGCAGGATTTTCCGGTCATTCGTGAATCCGGTCGATAGTCAACATTCGTTAAGAGGGTAAATTGTTTGAATAAGAAGGATTTTCCTCACATCCACTTCTATGACCAGGATTTTGTCGACGTCTATGACAGAACTTGGGCTTGGATTGCTGATTGCTGGACAACCGGAGGTAGCCAGACCAAAATCGGCAAAATAAGATTTTTTTATTATCCTGAACGGAAAAGACTCGATTTCCTCGAGCAGGTTTTTTCCAGTTTTTTCCTCGTCTATAGCAACCGGATTTATTCTGCATCGAATGGGCTGGATGCGCTGTATGCACTCCAGGAGCCCGATGGGGCAATCCATACTGCGTACGATATAGAAACAGGCGCCCCCATTCTGCCGCCGGACAACCCTCTTGGCGTGACGCTTCCTCTCCTTGCGTGGGCCGAGTTCAATCTCTACCACAAGACAGCCAACAAAAAGCGAGTGAAAGAAGTCATGCCTGTCCTCAGTAAACACTATGCATGGCTCGAGACACATTTCAAAATGCCGAATGGCCTCTTTGCGACGCCGCTCTCCTCGACAGGCATGGACAACAGCCCGCGCACCAATGCGCGATACTTCATCGACTTCAATGCCGCCATGGCAATGAACGCGCTCTATCTCTCTGCGCTGGGAGACATCTTAAACGATAAAGACGCCTCATTTCAGTATAAAAGAGACTATTTTTCGATAAAAACAAGAATAAATTCAAAAATGTGGAATGCCGAAGACGGTTTCTACTACGATCTCGATGAGCACGAGAACCAAGTTCCCATAAAAACCCTTGGAACATATTGGCTTCTGCTCGCCGAAATTCCAAATGAAGAGCGCGCTGAAAAACTTGTGGCAAAACTTAAGGACCCTCAGTGTTTCGGCACCGAGAACCCTTTCCCTTCTCTTTCGGCCGATCACCCTGCCTTTGATAAAAAGGGACAGGGATTCTGTGGCAGTGTTTTCCCCTGGCTCACCTTCATGGTCATAAAAGGCTTAGAGAAATATTATTTCTACGAGCTCGCTCGGGACTCGGCGATACGGCACCTCTACTATATTCTCGATTCGATGCACAACAACGATCACGAAGGCGCTCGACACAGCAGTCGGTCTACCGTGTGGAGCGCATACCAACCGATGAACGAGGGGAAAGCCATCTGGGATGGACATCCCGATTGGCCGCTGCCAAACCACTTCCCTTCAAATGGGCTTTGCACGGTGACCTTGATTATTGAAAACATCATAGGGCTCTATATCTCCTTGCCCAGGAAGACCGTCGATTGGATTATCCCCAACCTCGAAGTCATGGGCATCGAAAATCTTTCCCTCAAGCGCAACATGATCACCATCCTTTCCAGCAAATCGGGCCGCGGATGGGAAATCCATATGGAAAGCGAAAAATTATACTATTTTACTATCAACGTACTGGGCAAAAAGAAAAAAACACTCCCCATCCCTTCGGGCAAGTGCTCCATGCTTATCGACAAGATTTAAGGAACGACACGCACCGATACGGAGCCCATAAGTGCAATGCCGCTGATGTGCAACACGCCTTCGGGTGAAGCATCGAAGGGGACATCTGCCCTGCTTACGGCCTCTCCCATTATCGGAACGACGGAAAAATGCACGCGCGTGCCCGAAGAGACCAAAATTCTCGTCTCTCCCATAATCGCGACGAGTTCAAGTCGCAAGCCCGTAGCCGGCACCTGAATACCGCGAAGATCGATCGTCGTCGAGCCCATCAGAGTAACGCTGGTCGCAGCCCTTGCCTCGAGCATGCGTCCGTTGATCCTACGTTCCCCCATGACGCATAGAAAAAAGTCTCCGGATATTCCCCGCTGCCCAAAAGGGGAAGAGAAAGCGTGCCCTGAATCGGGAGATGCGGAGCGACGATGCTCGCCTACAGGAGTCTCTTCAGGATCACGGTTGACCTCACGCCCCTCCGCCCTGCCATACGTATCGGACGATTGATACACAATAAGGGCTGAACGCAACACAGCCTGTGGATCGGCGGCTTTCTGTATTTCAGCAGCGAAGATCTCATATTGCTCAAGAGAAATCTTGTCTTGAACATAAAGGTTCGTCAGCTCATCGAGCACTTTCTCCCGAATATCGGTGTGCGGTGCATCCTCATCGCTTCGGCCCCGCTCTCGCCTCTTCACTTTCTCTCCGCGCATTGAGCCTCCTGGTCTCTGATCCCCGTTCGACTACGATCAGAGCACCCTAGTATACGCACTATGCAAACTCTAATCTATTATTGTGCCGATAAATGAATCTCCAGCGAGGATCCTGCTAAAATTCTCTAAATCGGTCCCGGATGCAAAAATTATTCTGAGCCCAAGTTCTTTTGCCTTTGCTGCAGCAATTGGATCAAAGGGAAGGTTTGCGCCTGGATTCCATACTGTTCCCGTCATCCTTAAAAGGCTGTCGAAGGCTATATGGCCAAGGGGTTTTGCGGAAGGATCTCTCTTGGGATCAGCGCTATAGATCTGAGAGATATTCGACAGATTTATGATTTTGTCTGCATGAAAGTGTGCAGCCAGGAGCACCGCATCATAATCGGTCGAGAAGCCTGGCTTCCATCCTGCTGCAACCAAGATTGTGCCGTGCATTGCAATATCTGCGCTTGGGTCTATGATTACGGGGTCTGTACAATAATCGTAAAAAATTTCCCTTACCAGCTGCGCATTGAGTCTGGTCGCCGCAATTCCAATTCGGTCAAGCGATTCATCAAGCTGGGATGCCGCAACCTTCATCTCGTCAGTGTGTTCGATGAATTCTTTATAGGCATTCTGCCATTGTCGGGCTGCAGCACCTCCTCCTACCACCAGAATCGCTTTTCGATCATCTGCATCCAACCATGCAAGCAATACTTTTCGAAACCTTGATAAGAACAAACCGTCCGGCCCACCATGAGGAGCAACTATCGAGCCGCCTAAAGAGATTACAACAGTCATCACTGTCTCCTCGAATTTCAGCCTTGCATACTGTCTTTCAGCAGCCTCCGACATATGGTAAAGAGTAATTCAGGCAGCACATTGAACGCATATTGGCGGTTCACACGTTCGCCCGGCTGATGATATTCCCTACCCCACGGTCCGATATTTATGACGGGGACATTGAGTGGATTGTCCAGATACCCTTTTAAATCGGGCTGAAGCACGGCTGACCTTTGCTCTATATATTCGAGAGACTGCCTATCGATAGAAGGCGCCAGAAAACTCATATCAGAGATTCCTGGAAAAAAGGGGCGGAGCTTTATGGTTTCCTCGTGCATTCTGTTGAATCGAACAAGCTCATCTTTGATGCTTGCCAGAAAGGCTTGATCACGATCCGAGTCCAATTCCGCCTTTGCATAGTAAGGCGGCGCCAATCCTACGACTGCGCAGGGCTCCTCAATGTGGGCATAGATCAGTAATTCATGCACAACTTTCGCGCTTTGCAAGACCTTATCTTCAGGATAACTCTTCTCCGCGATCTTTCTCAGGCGTTCTACAATACCCGGCACCACATATTCGGCACGATCGACGAGTTCCGGAAAATCGATGACGGCCGAAGAGAACTTTGGAATGGTCACATGGCCATTCTGTCTTCTGGAGAAGGCAGAAATCCTTTCATATAGTAAAGAAATAGAACTATCGAGCGCCTTCTGGGCAAGAAGTTTGACATTTTCGAAAATTTTTGCAGGATTCTTCTCAAATGTCAAAACATTGAGCGCACAAAAGACATCCCACGGCATAGTCACATCGTAGCGATTTCGCATTTCACGATAATACAGCATAGTCGGAGGAGGAGGCTCTTCGCCCGAAAATGTTGTCCGAATATTGAAACACTCACTATTGCACTCGATGTCTCGTGCGAATACCGAGGCTGCCATGACTGGATTGAAGCCATCAAAAGGAGCTCCTGCGTGAGCTGGTTTCCCCACGAACAAGACGAAAGGAAGAAGCTTACTGACTGATCCTACAAACACAGCCTTTCCCTCTGCACCGTCTCCCTGATCCACAGCCGCATCGAGATTGATGATGGCGCGCAATGCCAGCCCATGCTCAGCAGCAAACGTCGAGAGAATCTTTTTTGCCGCTTTCATCCCAACAGACGATCCCTCTTCATCCGGAACTGCCATATAGACGATATTGCCTATTCTTTCAGTATCGTCGAGGAACGCGGCAAGCGCAGCGATTCCGGCGGCGAGACCGCTCTTCATATCGAGCATGCCTCTGCCGGGAATAAACGCTCCACTTTCTAAATCTTTCTTGAGCAATACCTCTGCCGGAGACAATGCTTGTTTTGAAGAGAGAGATTGCAGCATTCTTTTCGTAAGATTCTCAGGATCGAATGCAAAAGGCTCCAAGACACCATAATTGTTCGTATCAACAACGTCATAATGCCCTGTAAGGACAACACAAGAGCTTCCGGTCCCAGGGGCCAGGGCCATGACAATCCTGCGTCCCTTCGGATCTTCTTCGATAGAAAACTCATACACGTGGTCCGGATGGGCTTTGAAAAAAGGAATCTCTCGGAGCACGGACATAAGAACATCTGGGAACGAGACTTCTCCTGAAGTATTTGTAATACTCGCAACTTGTACCAGACGCAGCGCTATCGATCGCGTATCTATACTAATGTTGTTTTTCCCCATGATGGTGAAGTCTACCATTTCATCTTCAATCGAGTCCAGTATTTACGCCAATATTGGATTCTGGGCAGAGGTTCGTAAATACATCGCAAAATTTTGAATCAAGGAATGAGCAAATGTGCGTCATTGAGTAGGAGGTGAGCACAATGAAAAACCTACTCACAACGCTGGTGGTGCTGGTCTTTGGTGCTGCCGTGGCAACAGCCCAGGGACTGGCGCAAGAGACTGCGGCTGCCGCGTCCGACGCAGGCGGCGATCCTCTCACCGAAGCGTTCTTTGCCGAGGTTGAAGGTATCTCCCTCGGGGAAGCTGAGGCCGCCCTGGTGAAGGGCGGCGACCTCGTGCTGGCGGTCCATCGGAACACACAGACCATGACCGTCTACAATGGGACGCCCGCTGCAATCGTCAACGGCCTCGCAGAGGTCTACACCGTCCCCGTCACGACCCGCGTAGTGCAGCGTAGTTCACCACAGGATAAAGATGCCATGACACGAAATGAGTTTGTAAAATCTGGGAGTGTTACATATAAGCCTACCCAGTTGCCCGCCGGCACCTACAAGTTAGACTATAGCACAAAGGACGTCGCCGGCTATGGCCCAGGCATCCACATCGATGCATATGTCGAAACTGTTACCACGACGGGGCTGATGAAAATGAATGATTACTTTGTGCATGGCACAGATCTTGACAACACCTGGGGCTGTATAGGGGTTAAATGTGGCAATATGGGCAGAGTCATGAACAGCTACCATAGGTCCTATGGTCCGAAAATCTTGACCATCGACTCGTATTCGCCACGAAGAGGCCCCTCGAGGAGGCACGACTAGCACAAAAAAGATCGGCCGCCCCTGACGGCGGCCGGAAGGAGGAATATCATGAAACACACATGGTGGATTGCTTGTCTTGTGCTGAGCCTGCTGTCAGCTTTCAGTGCGCCTGCAGAGGCACTCGACCTCTCCGCAACGCTCCACTTCATCGACGAACCTGACCTCGTGCTGCACGAGGCCTTCACACTGCGGCTGAAACACTATAACGTGGTCCACGAAGGAGAACCAGTCGCAGAAGAATACTATGTGGGCTATATCGACGACACCGGCCTTGTGCGAAAGTTGCTCCACAAGGAGACCTATTGGAAGCCCAGCACAAGCTTCGAGGAAGAAGTCATCATTAGAAAAACAAGCGACGGCTACTATTATGAGATTCTCTCTATTCTCTTGGGAAAAGAATACAGCAGGGATCACCATCATTATCGACTCGATAGTGGGGAATTTACGATCACCACACAGAGAAAATTCCTGAGCGAAGAGATTATCCAATTAAATGGCGCTGCGGAAAAGATAACCACCAAGACCATCACCTATATGCACGACAACGGCTATCTCTGGCAATCGGACTATAAAAGAGCAAAAATAGAAGACAACCAATACTTTGAACACTATTATACCCAAAATGAAAACATGTGGGACAATATCATATATACCGACAACACGATTTCACTCTATTACGGATATGATCAGGACACAAATAAGCCACTGCTTAAATATAAATATCTCTTTTCCTACACAAAGGACCCCACCACGGGCGAAATCCATGGAACACTCGATGACTGGCTGTGGAACATACGAGCCCTCTTCGACGGCCCCGAGAAATGGAAGCGCAACCCTTTGGAGATCGAAGTCCACGTCAAATCCAATCTCCATGCGCAGGATATGCACGTCAACATTCTCAATCAACAGATCATCCCCCGCAGCGAGTATTTGATCCCCTTCATCTATGGATTACGAGTGGATTACCAATGATTTTTTATTTCTCACAGCTACGATCTCCGCCAGTATTGCAATGGCTATTTCGTGTGGCGTTTGTGCACCGATATCAAATCCGATCGGTGCATGAACGGCCTCAAGCCGCTGCTCCGAGGCACCTTCGCGTTTTAATGTTTCCCAGGCCGCCTTGATCCTATTCTTTGAACCGAGCATACCGCAATATGCCCAAGGCCGAGTTAGGCAATATCGTATTGCACGATCATCGTTCGCCTGCGACGCTATGACGATATAGCAAGATTCATCATAAGGAATAAGGGACAGCGCTTCCAGCAGGTCTGGTTTGCAGATAATTGAATCTGCCATAGGAAATCTCTGTCGGTTGGCAAGATCGTCTCGCTCATCAACGATGACGATGCGAAAATCGAGATCGGCTGCAAGTTTAGCAACTGCCAGCCCGACATCTCCAGCTCCGATGATCACTAGTTTTGGCGTGGGCTCGAATCGCTCCATGAGAATTTTCAACGACGGTGATAGAATGACCACCACGGGACGATTCTCTTTTTCACGAACGAACTCGCTCAGACGCTTGGTTATTTCTTCATCGATTTCGAAATTGCCTGTGCTGCCGAATACTCGACCATCATCGGTCGCGATGATTTTGCTGTCGGAAGAAGGAAGTGGGGGGCCTCGATTGAATAATGACGTATTTTCAGTAGCGATGGTTGCGACGGCAAACGTTCGCCCTTCGGCGATCAGTATCTGCTTTAGCTTAAAAAAATCGATGCTCACAATTCACCATGCCTCTTTCCCAACCATAGATTCTATTCATTTATGCACGTTTGGGTTATAATAAGTATAGTAGCTTTTATCTCTCTTTCAATTGTAATCAACTTCACGTACCTAATTTTAATGAGGGAAGGCCTTGCATGAGCTATTCAGATCCAACCCATTTGGGTATTATCGCATGTCCCGGTGCGGAAGTATTCGCGAATCAAGTCATTCGGAAACTAGCCGGAATCTACAAACACCGCTTTGCCAGAAAGGCACAGGCTATTGCCGGGCGTTATCATATCAGCCCTGAACTTGTTATAAGAAAAATAAATTTCGCCAACGATTGCAATACGGGCATGCTTTTCTTGCCGGGAGATACGGATCATTATCGTCCTCCTCAATTCAAAATAAATGTACGACACACATTTTTTGCAAACGGTGAGATAAAAACCGAAATCCTCGAATCCATTAGGGGAAGAAATATCTATATTTTCCAGGATATAGAGAACCATCAGCCCGTCGCGTTTAACGATGGGAGCCTTTACAAAGTTCTCTCGGTAAATGACCATATCTTTAATCTATTTGTGGCCATCGATGCTGCAATGCAGGCAGGCGCGGCAGAAATCAACCTGGTATTGCCTATTTATCCTTATTCCAGACAACACAAGAAAAAAGGAAGAGAGGGCCTGACTGCCGCACGCATTGGGAAAATGCTGGAGAGCCTTGGGGTCAATCGAATCATTACGCTCGATGTGCACTCAAAGGAAATCGAGAATGCCTTCGACCGCCTGCGAATGGAAAACCTTCACGCTTCTTTTCAAATTATCGATAAACTCATGTCCATCGTGGATATTTCAAAAGAAGATATGGTAGTTCTCGCTCCCGACACCGGTGCCGTGGACCGCAACAAATTCTATGCAAATACCCTTCAAAAGCCTTTGGCCTTACTTTACAAAGAAAGGGATTATTCAAAGATCAGCAGAAATGCCACAGAAACAAATATCAGCGAGATACGCCTGCTCGGCAATGTCACCAATAAAATCGTATTCATGGCAGATGATATGATCGGCACAGGCGGAACGCTCATCCAAGCAATGAAATATCTCAAAGAGCTCGGTGCGACAAAAGTAATCTGCGCCGTCAGCTTGCCGCTATTCTCGGGAAATGCAATCGAGGAGTTTGAAGCAGCATATATGGAGGGGTTGTTCTACAGGATAATAGGAACCAATGCCGTGTATCACAATGAATTGCTTAAAAAAGAATGGTATATTCAAAGCGATGTTACAGGCCTTTTTGCACAAGTCATCAGCCTACTTCATCATAACAGGTCTGTCAGTTCTCTTTTGGACAATCGAGATGTTGTGACGCGGCTCATTAAAAGAAAGCTGGAAAACACAACAACCTCGAAACAGGCAAATTCAGCCCAAGCACCACAGAAGGACGAAAGTTCACGCGACGATGACGATATAGTTCCTTATGGCATAGCAGACAAGCAATGAGATTGTTCCTCAGCCCTCCATTGAATCGACGCGGAATTCTTGCCTTCGATCTCGACGGAATGGATATTGGTAGAGAGCGTAAAAGATCTATACCTGTTGCCGCAAATGCTGCTGCCCTGATCTCTCGGCGAACGCAGACCCATCACAGGGAGGCTGCAAGAAAGCCCATCTTCTGCGAATCGTCATCGCTGCACTCGCCCCGAAGCGTCTCCACCCAAAAGCTTCTCGACTTCTCCTTTTTCGATGAGCGCAAAATCCCCTGAAATGGAATGTTTGAGACAAGAAAGCGCAACCGCATACTCTAGGGCCGCGCCGACGTCTTTCTGCGTAGAAAGACCGTATATCAAGCCAGCGGAGAAACTGTCTCCCGCCCCGACTCTGTCGACGATATCCGCGATATGGTACTTGCGCGACACAAATCTCTGTCCCCGAACAACCACCATGGCGGACCAATCGTTGCAGTCAGCCGAAAAACTCTCGCGCAGCGTGACGGCAGCCATCTTGGCCTTTGGGTAATGCTGCAGCGCTCGTTCGCACATCGCCTGATACGCTTCGGTATCGATGTTCCCGCCAACAGCCGAAGGCCCTTCTATACCCAGCGATTTCTGATAATCTTCTTCATTGCCTATAAGGATGTCAGCGTATTGGGCTATTTCCGACATCACCACGTGTGCCTCTATGCCGTAATTCCAGAGCTTGGCTCTGTAATTCAAGTCGAATGAGATCGTAAGCCCCATTTCAGTTGCGGTTCGGGCTGCGTTTATGGTCTCATCGGCGCAATGTTTGGACAATGCCGGCGTAATGCCCGAAACGTGGAACCATGTCTGCCCTTGCAAGGCCTCGTGCCAATCAATATCGCCCGAAACAATATTACACAGTGCAGAATGGTCCCTGTCGTAAATTACATTGCTCGGGCGCTGATTCGCCCCATTTTCAAAAAAATAGATCCCCATTCGGCCTTTTTTGAACGCGATGGCAGAGACATCGACGCCATGAAAACGAAGTACTCTAAGGCATTCTTTTCCTATCTGATTGTCCGGCAGAATACTGATAAAGCGCGCAGACAACCCCAATCGCGCAAGCGCGACGGCAACATTCGCCTCACTTCCGCCAAATGTTGCCTCAAAGAATGGAGTCTGAAATAGCCTTTCCTGACCGGGAGATTTCAATCTCAGCATTATTTCACCAAAGGTCGCGACACTCATGGACACCTTCCTTTTACTGAACAAGTCGAATGATACTCTTTATGCCTGGGACAGCGACATTGACGCTGACCAGAGTTTTCCCCTTTACTATTTCGGAACCCGGAATTATCCAAGCACCCAGAGGAGCAAGCATTGCCATAGTCCTCTTCAATGAGGGAGCCTGGATCTCAATGGAGCCTCCGCCCGAATCCTCTCCAGCAGCGTTTGTCGATGCAGCCTCCGAAGTTCCCTTTTTGCTCACCAAAGGCAAGAACCCCATCATCGCCCGCCGGGCCGATTTTACGAGGCGCTCGATTTCATCAAATTTGCCGGCCTCTATGAGCTCGGGAGCGACGATCCACGATCCGCCACAGGCAAGCACATTATTCAACGACATATATTCACGGATGTTGCTTTCTTGAATTCCACCCGTCGGGATAAAAGAAACCTGCTGGTACACTGACTTCAGCGCGTTCAACGCTTGTACGCCTCCTGATACTTCGGCTGGGAAAAATTTCAAGACATTGAGCCCCATAGACAGAGCCTGCTCTACCAAAGAAGGATTATTCACCCCCGGGAATATGGTAATATTCTTCCCAATACAATATTCGCATATCGACGGATTGAAACCAGGAGAAACGATGAATTGCGCCCCCGATGCGAGCGCTGCATCCACTTCTTCTTTCGTGGTCACCGTTCCGGCCCCAACGACGATATCTTTATACGATGAAGCGATTTTTTCGATGACCTGAGGAGCGGCCTTCGTTCGAAACGTAATTTCCGCAACGGAGAGCCCCCCGGCCAACAACGCACTCGCCAAACCTTCGGCCATATGCACCGATTCGATTTTTATTACGGGAATGAGGCCTGTCGCAAAAAATAGTTCTTTAAAATCCTTCATCTGAATCACCTCCCTTTCTCGTCCCCATTCAAAGCGCCACTTTCACCACGAGCTTCCTCACCGGCTCTGCGATACCACCGATTTTCATGCATGGACGATGCGCATCCTCGGGGAAAAAAATGGCACACTGCTCGGCCGTCATTGTCAGCGTGTGCACCTCGCCGGCAGCAGGGTATGCGAAAAATTCGATATCGGGTTTATAAGGCTCGATAACGTTGAGAGAATCCACAGGGGCAACTTCAATTATTTCTTTCCCCGAAAAGAGCATCTGGATATCTATATACGTTCGATGCGCTTCAAATCTGCATTCTGAATGTTCTTTCGTGACATATTCCTGCACGAGAGCAAACACATCGTCACCACGAATCTGGAATTTCCCTGCGGGAAGTTGGCGCCATTTCCCCTCTTTAAGCCAGTCGAATGCAATATCTAGGTTTTTGGACATTCCCCTGTATCTCGACAGGTTTGAAAGAGATGCAACAATCATGTTCTTACTCCTTTGAAGTTTTGTATTACAACACCCAATATCCACATGCCGTGACGGACCCCAATCATCTGGCGAGCCATCCACCATCGACGGCAATGGTGTAGCCATTCACATAGTCACTGGCAGCAGAGGCAAGAAAGACTGCTGCTCCCTGCACATCCTCAGGCGTTCCCCAACGCCCGGCCGGGATTCTTCCTAGAATTTCCTGGGAACGATTCGGGTCCGCCCGCAACTGGGCGGTATTGTTCGTCGCCATGTATCCGGGCGCAATCGCATTCACATTGATCCCATACTTTGCCCACTCATTCGCCAATAACCGCGTTAGACCCATCACCGCACTCTTCGACGCCGTGTATGATGGTACCCGTATTCCCCCCTGAAACGACAGCATCGAGGCAATATTGATGATTTTTCCCCCACTTCCTTGGGCAATGAATCTTCGCGCCACAGCCTGACTGAAGAAAAACACTGTTTTCGCATTGAGGTCCATGACCTCATCCCAGTCCTTTTCGGTAAACTGCAGCGCATCCTCTCTCCGGATAATCCCCGCATTGTTGATAAGAATATCAATATGCCCAAACACTTCCACCGTCTTCTCGACGATTCGTCGAATCGACTCCATTTGGGCCAAATCCACCATAATGGAAAGAAACCGTCGTCCTCGCTTCTCGATCTCCGCCTGCGTCGTCTCGTTCGATCGCGAATATCCTATCCCCACTATATCGGCACCAGCCTCTGCGAGCGCAATCGACATGGCCTGTCCCAATCCCGTCGAACTCCCCGTCACGATAGCAACTTTTCCATCGAGTCTAAATTTATCGAGTATCATCGTGCCCTTACCTCCTGGAACGATTGCCTCACCTGTATCAAAGTAAATCAGCCATGGCCACAGTATCCATATCGCCAAACGTCTGGTTCTCCCCTGCCATCCCCCAGATAAACGTGTACTTCCCCGTGCCTACTCCCGCATGGATCGACCAGCTCGGGCTGATCACCGCCTGCTCGTTCCGCACCACAAGGTGCCGCGTCTCCTCCGGCTTCCCCATAAAATGGAATACCACCCTGTCTTCCGGCATATCAAAGTACAGATACACTTCCATTCGCCGCTCGTGCGTGTGCACCGGCATCGTGTTCCATACGCTCCCTTCCGAAAACTCCGTCATGCCCATCACAAGCTGGCAAGTTTCCAGCACCGCCGGGTGAATATACTGGTGGATCACCCGCTTGTTGCACTCCGCCTCGCTGCCCAGCGCCACATGCTGCGCATCCTCGCGCCTTACTACCATCGTCCGGCATGCCCGGTGCGCCGGCGCACTGTTGAAGTAGAACTTCGCAGGATTCGCCGAATCCTTGCTGATAAACCTTACCTCTTTTGACCCCTTCGAAAGGTACATCGCCTCTCGAGCCCCCACCTCGTACACCACACCGTCCACCTCAATAGCCCCTGCACCACCTATATTGATCACCCCCATCTCCCGCCGCTCGAGAAAATACTCCGTTCCCAGTGCCTTGCTTACCGGTAAGGCAATCGCATCGAGGATTGGCACGATGCCCCCCACGATCATCCGATCCACGTGCGAATACACCGCCGTCATCTTCCCTATATCAAACACCTTCTCCACCAAAAATGCCTTCCTTAAGCCCCTCGTGTCCAACCCTTTCGCATACTCAGAATTCACATATTCTCGCGCTTCCATACTACTTCCTTTCAGAATTCGATAGTCAATTCAACAATTTCCCTATGTGGTATTCCACGATGTAAAATCATATTCCAAATCATAGTTTGCAACTGAACAATGTCAATAGTAAACTTGCAGTTCCATATTCTATATATTATGGACCGGACCTCGAGCCTGGAAAAGTCGCTGTTCATGTGATGAAGGCTGCAGGAGCAATTTCTGCCGCTATGGGATTTCACGAGGAAAAATAAAATGGCCCACGCCCCATTCACAGGAGCGCGGGCTCACACAATTGCTGTTCTACAGAGCAGACACTCTACTCAATGTCAGGCTTGCTTTACTTCTTTTACTTGGGGAACTACTTTCTTAAGATAGGCTTCAATCCCCTGCTTGAGCGTCATGAGAGAATAAGGGCACGAACCGCAGGCTCCGGTAAGTCTGACCTTGACCACGCCATCCTCGCTCACGGACACAAGTTCTATATCTCCACCATCGGCCTTCAGGGACGGACGCACATTCTCTATTGCAGATTTCACTTCTTCGAAAAGCATCATTCTCTCCTCTGTAAGAAGTAAGGTATCGATCCTCGGCACCAGGGTCAAGAAGGTCTGTATAGATGAACCTTTATTGATATGATAGTATGAATTAAGTACGTTGGGAAGGCAGCATGGCTCGTATTATCGTATTTGTCAATCAAAAGGGTGGTGTAGGGAAGACCACAAGCGCTATCAATATCGGGACTTCTCTGGCCCTTCTGCATAAGAAGACTCTCCTCATCGACTTCGATCCACAAGGGAATCTCACCTCGGGAATCGGAGGTAAAATCACCCAGGCAAACATCTATCACGTCATTTCCGGGTTGACGGATATGAACAACATCATCCAGTCGCTCGCAGTCCCACGCCTTTTTCTTGCACCCTCATCGGTGGACCTCAGCGGAGCAACCATTGAACTGGTCGATCGCCCCGACAGAAACGATTACCTTCGACGCGCAATAGCTCCTATTGTGGACGACTACGATTTTATCCTCATCGATTGCCCTCCATCCCTGGGTGTGCTTACTTTGAATGGACTCGCGGCAGCGAACGAAGTCATCATTCCTCTGCAATGCGAATATTTTGCCCTCGAGGGCCTTTCTCTCATCATTCAAACCATTGGCCTCGTGCAAAAGAGCATCAACCCAAACCTAAAAATCAGCGGAATTCTGCTCACGATGTTCGATGCGCGAACAAGGCTTTCTCAGGAAGTGGTCCGCCAAGTAACCGAATATTTCAAGGACAAAGTGTTCAAAACCATTATCCCACGCAATGTCAGGCTCTCCGAAGCTCCCTCGCATGGTCTGCCGGCCATCATGTATGATCCCACATGCATCGGTGCAAAGAGCTACGAGTCCGTGACAAAGGAGATTATAAGCCGTGGCTAAATTCGGTCTTGGGAAGGGGCTCGGCGCCCTTATCCCTGAGCATCAGCAATTTTTCGAACAATCAGCGCAGGAAAATTCGGAATCGATGGTGAGACTCGTTTCCATCGAATCCTTAAGTCCAAATCCCGATCAGCCCCGAAAAACCTTCCCTCAGGCATCATTGGAAGAGCTCGCCGATTCCATCCGCCGACATGGGCTTCTACAACCACTCCTCGTGCATGAACAAGAGACGGGCAACTACACCATCATCGCCGGCGAGCGGAGATATCGTGCGGCACAGCTCGCAGGCCTGCAGAAGGTGCCGGTTATTGTGCGGGCCCAAAACGACAACGATCAGCACCTGGAGCTTTCGCTTGTCGAAAACATCCAGCGCGAAGATTTGGATCCAATCGAAGAGGCACAGGCCTATCTCAAGCTTATGGAAATCTCGGGGGCAACCCAGGAACATATTGCCGAGATGGTGGGAAAGAACCGTGTGACCGTCGCAAACGCCATTCGCCTTCTTAGGCTTCCCGACAACATTCAGACCGCGATCAAGCAGGGCCTCGTAAGCTCTGGCCATGCGCGGGCTCTGCTCTCTATAGAGGACGACATAGCGCGCCAGAGCCTCTTCGAGCGTATCTGTAGGGATAACCTCTCCGTACGCCAAACGGAGCAGGAAGCACAGAAACTACAGGGCGAGTCTCAAACAAAAAAGCCAAGCACACGCAAATCTGCCTCCACCACGGATGTCGGCGAAGAAATGTCGCTCGACCCCATTCTTCGAGAACTCAAGGAGAAACTCATCGAACGCTTCGGTACAAAAGTCGAAATACAGGGCAATCTCAGTGGCGGAACAATAAAAATTCAATACTTTTCACAAGAAGATCTGCAGCGCATGTATGATGTGCTCAAGATCGAATAGATTCTTGTGCACTCCTTGTTTGCAGCAAGCATACTACATTGGAGAGAACGAATGCACCTTGGAAAACGGCGGTTGAAACTATGGATTGTCGTGGCGTGTATGGCCTTCACAAGCATCGAAGGTCTTTTTACCCAGGAGGCGTCGTCCTCGTCGCCTGCATTGGTTTCGGCGCCCATTTCGAAAATAGATACGCCACTGCCTCGCGTGTTTCAGAACGCACTTCCCAAGGAAGTAGACTTTCAGCCAGGCTCCCCTATACTCCGCACGGCACAGCACATCGGCGGAAATCTTATTCTCGCTCCGTCTCTCGAAGGCGCATCGACGGTGGTCAGCTACATCGATGCCGCGACCAAAGCGAGCAATCTTATCATCGAAGCCCTTGTTTTTTTGCCTGCCTCATCTAGCACGACCCCATATAACGTCGCGGCACAACTCGACGCTCTTGGCCTGATCTTCAATCAGTTCAGTTCACTGCAAGGCATCCAGTACTGGTCCGCAAGTCGAAAAATAATGCGTACACTCTATACGGATGCGTATCGGGTGGAAGATCCCAAGACCAAAAACAAACTCAAAGATCCCGAAACGGTGGGCGAACTCCATGCTCTTCTTCAACAGCGGGCATATGTATACCAAAAAGATCAGACATTTGACGGCGTCGTGATCGAAGTCCAGTGTTCCATGTCGCAGACAACCTTTCTCATGACGAACACCAATGCCACACCGCTCCGGCTGATCGGGATTCCTGTCCTGCCGGTCGATGGGCTCAGAACAGGGTTTCTTGCAGCTCCGTCCCCCGAGGGGGTTCTGCTCTATTTCGTCACTTCGATACAGTCGCCTTCAATCGGCCGTAATCGGGTGTTTGAATCGGCTTCGAACAAGGCCTTGGCGCTGTTGCACTGGTTTACGGAAACAGCGGCTGCGAGGCACCTCATTGAGCCCGCGCATTTGCCGTGGAACTTCGACGATCTTCCGCCGGAGACGCGACTCGGCTTGGCCTCGGGCAAGGGTTTTTAAATAGCCTTTTCGCGCATCGGAAGCTCTTTTTAGCCTCTGCGCTTATACTTTGCGCTCCACCGCACAGGCGCCTATGCCCCAACCTCCCAAAATCACCCAAGTCTTGACGAATTAAGTCTATATCGGTATCGTTCAGTACATATCTATTTCAAAGGAGAATCCCATGAGCATCATTGAATATGTCGAAGCTCGTGAAATACTTGACTCCCGTGGCAACCCGACCATCGAAGTCGACGTGGTCCTCGAGGATGGAACCCTCGGACGTGCTGCAGTTCCCTCCGGTGCCTCCACAGGCGAATACGAAGCCGTCGAGCTTCGCGACGGCGATAAGAAGCGCTACCAAGGCAAGGGCGTCCTGACCGCCGTCGAGAATGTCAACACCACCATCGCCGGCGAAATCTGTGGCCTAGATGCACTCGAACAGGTCGATATCGATCGCACGCTCATCGAACTCGATGGCACCGAAAACAAGAGCAAACTCGGCGCCAACGCCATGCTCGGTGTATCCATGGCGACTGCCCGCGCCGCAGCCGAATATCTGGGTCTTCCACTCTACAAATATCTTGGCGGTGTCCACACGACCATCCTTCCGGTCCCTATGTCCAACATTATCAACGGGGGCAAACACGCCGACAACAAAATCGACTTTCAGGAATTCATGATTATGCCTCTCGGCGCCGAATCCTTCCGGGAAGCCATTCGCATGAACGCCGAAGTCTTCCACACTCTTAAAGGAATCCTCAAGGCCGAAGGCCACAACACCGCCGTCGGCGACGAAGGTGGATTTGCCCCCAATATCGGCAATGAGGATGCCCTTGAGTACATCGTGCGCGCCATCGAAAAGGCAGGGTACATACCTGGTGAGCAGATCGCCATCGCCCTCGATCCAGCCGCGAGCGAGCTCTTCGAGGAAGGCGGAGACAAAGGCTACCGCTTCTGGAAATCCAATCCCGACAAGGTCTTCTCGGCAGACGAGATGATCGAACTCTACACCAGCTGGGTGAACAAGTACCCCATTGTCTCCATCGAAGACGGCCTCGACCAGAACGACTGGGACGGCTATGTCAAACTCACTAAGGCCCTTGGAAAGAAAATCCAGATCGTCGGCGACGATTTCTTCGTCACCAACACGAAGCGCCTGGCGAAGGGCATCGAGATGGGCGCCTGTAACTCCATCCTCATCAAGCTCAACCAGATCGGCACCCTCACCGAGACCATCGAAACCATCAACATGGCCAAGCGCGCAGGCTACACCGCCGTCGTCTCTCACCGTTCCGGCGAAACCGAAGACACCTTCATCGCCGACCTCGTCGTCGGGCTCGAGACCGGACAGATTAAAACCGGCTCCATGTCGCGTACCGACCGCATCGCTAAGTACAACCAGCTCATGCGCATCGAGGACGAGATGGAGGGTATCGCCGAGTACTGGGGGAAAAAGGTCTTTTTTAATATCCGCGGCTGAATTGGCAAGTTCATCAGGTGCGCTTTGGGGAGGGATCTATGAAAACCGCATGTCTGCTCCTCGCCGAAGGTTTCGAGGAGGTCGAAGCACTGACGCAGGCCGATTATCTGCGCCGCGCAGGCATTCATGTCACGATGGTCGGCATCGCCGGCAGAAAGGTCAAAGGTTCTCACGACATCACTGTCGAAGCCGATGCCGGACCTGAAGCTCTGGATGGCAATTACGATGCAATTATACTGCCCGGCGGCATGCCTGGTGCGAGCAATCTTGCGGAGAGCCCGACGGTGCGAAATCTCATCGTTCGCCACTATACAATGGAAAAACTTATTGCAGCTATCTGCGCCGCACCCGCTGTCGTGCTCCATGGTGGCTGCAATCTCCTCCAAGGAAAGAAATTTACAGGCTACCCCGGTACGGAAGAATCGGTACAAGGCGCGCATTTTATTCCCGACCGCGTGGTGATCGACGGCAATATCATCACCTCGCGAGGTCCCGGAACCGCGGGAGACTTTGCGATCGCCATCATCGCAGCGCTTGAAAATCGGCAAAAAGCCGAGGAAGTTGCTCGACACACCCTTTTAAAATAAGCCGATGCAAATATTCATGCGCAAATTTTCATAAAGGAGGAGTTCCCATGAACAGACAATGCATCAGTACGGCGAACGCACCGACGGCCATTGGACCCTACAGCCACGCGAACAAGGCCGGCAATTTCGTCTTCTGCTCCGGTCAGCTCGGCATCGATCCCAAGACCGGCAGCCTCGCCGAAGGCATCAGGGCACAGACCGTCCAGGCTCTGCGCAACCTCGGCGCGGTATTGGAGACGAGCGGCTGTTCTTATGCCGATGTCGTCAAGACAACAATATTTCTTAAAGACATCCGCGATTTTGCCACCGTCAACGAAACATATGCCGAATTTTTCAAGATAGATTTTCCAGCTAGAAGCGCATTTCAGGTTGCCGCACTGCCTAAGGACGGGCTGGTTGAGATCGAGGCCATAGCCTATAAAGAAGACACTGGGAATGGCATATAATTTCGACACCCTCATCGATCGGACAAACACCAACAGCATAAAGTGGAATAGAGAAATCCTTCCGGAGGATTGCCGAGATGCGATTCCTCTCTGGGTCGCCGATATGGATTTCGCCAGTCCTCCGGAGGTACTGGCAGCAATCCTCGAACGCGCATCCCATCCGATTTATGGCTACACCAATAGGTCGGAGGAATACTATCGTTCTTTCATCGAGTGGATGAAGCGACGCAACAATTGGGAAATCCAAAAAGAATGGATCGTATTCTCGCCTGGTGTCGTCCCCGCCCTCAACATTGCCGTCCTCGCCTACACACATCCTGGTGACAAGATCATCATTCAGCCACCTGTGTATTATCCCTTTGCGTCTGCCATCTTGAACAATGGCCGTCAGCTGGTGGAAAATCCACTCATAATTCGGGATGGCCGATATACCATGGATTTCGACGATCTCGAAAAAAAGATCGATTCGCACACAAAACTTTTCATTTTGTGCAGCCCCCACAACCCGGTCGGCCGAGTGTGGACGACCGACGAACTCTCTCGGCTCGTCGATATCTGCGCTGAGCGGGACATTGTGATAGTCTCCGACGAGATCCACTCCGACATCCTCGTGGAGACGTCTGTTCACCACTGTACGTCGACTGTCTCGGACAATGCGGCGGCCATAACCGTCACATGCACCGCACCGAACAAAACGTTCAACCTTGCCGGGCTCCAGATTGCGAACGCCATTATTCCCAATGCGCGGCTACGCCGTGCATTTGAGCAGCAGGTATCCAACCTCGGACTCAATCTTGCCAATATCTTCGGCATGGTTGCCCAGGAAGCTGCCTACGGTAAAGGAGAACCATGGCTCGAAGAACTTCTTGCATATCTGCGGGGCAATTACGACGTTCTGAAGCACTTCCTTTCCGAGCGCATTCCTTCCATAAAGGTCTTCCCTCTTGAGGGAACGTACCTGCCCTGGCTCGATTGCCGCGCGCTCGGCCTCGACGATAATCAGCTCCACGATCTTTTTTTAAAAGATGCCAAACTCTGGCTCGATGACGGCACCATGTTCGGGACAGGCGGTTCAGGCTTTATGCGGCTCAATATAGCCTGCCCCCGCAGTGTCCTTGTAAGGGCTCTTGAACAGCTCGAAAAGGCGGTTCACGCAATTTCCTAGCGGTCCTCTTTAAGCCCACGGCCATGGATCCGTAAGCTAGCATTCTGATCCTCGTTGGGCTTACAATAATGACTGAGCTTCTGTTTCGCTGAATCTCAGTTTAAAAGGAGGATTTAGATATGGTCAAACGTCGTCTTTTTGCTCTGTCGCTGCTTCTCTTCTGTGGAGCGATGTATGTTTCCGCGTCGCCGGGCCTCTCTTTCTCGCTGAACAGTATCAAAACGAACAGCGATATCATCGCGGGACTGCCCATTCCTTCTGGCGCCGATCTTGCTCTCGAAGTCCCGCTGGGCTCCAGTTCGATTTCGATCACGCTGCGCGCCGTTGCCGCCTATGAGTCACGAATGATTTTGCGCAACAACGCAACCAACGCTCCTATCGCCGCGCCCTCCGCCATCGACGGCACAAACCGCTTTTACTGGACAAATGCGCTGGCAGAGCTAGGCCTAAGAAAGTATATCGTAAAAAACGATGAGGAGGCAGGCTGGCTTTTCGGCCTTGTGCGCGGAAAGTATGCGTCAAACGACACCACCTTTCCCACGGCGCTTTTTGCGGATGCGCAAGACACCCAATCCATTGCAGGCATTGTGGGCATCGCCTTCGATTCATCCCAATGGAGAGAAATCAACCGGAAAACGGGCACCTATGCCGAGTTTTCGGTGGAGTATAGCCCGCAGCTCGCCAGCTTCGTCAGCACGCCGACAAACTACGGGCGGGTTAATCTGACGGCTGAGACCTTCATCCCTCTTTCACCAGAAAGCCACACCCTTCGAAACCCTTCATCTATTGCCCCTTATCTCGTCCTCTATGGCGTAGGAGATTGGGCTCTGGGCTCCGATATCCCTCATGAAGTGCTCACCACATTCGGCGGCCTTATAGGAACAAAGGGTATCGGCGACATGGTCCGGGGCGGCCAACCATGGGGATATGAATCCCCGGCAAAAGCCTATGCCAGCGCAGAATTGAGAATCGCCGGCCCTTCATTGTTCGAGGACTTTGACGTCTATCCTGTAGGCTATCTATTCGTGGATACGGCAGGATATGTCGGCCTTTACGGCGATCCATTCGGATCGGACATCGCCGACAATGCCGGCGTTTTTGCATCGACTGGCGCCGGGGCGTCTTTCTCGATATCCAACTTCCTGTGGCTCGGAGGATATGCTGGCTGGCGCTGGCCGATATATGACCCCTTAGCTTCAACGTATTACTCCGTCCCTCAAGGGTTCTTCTGGGGTTTTACCTTCACCGCTCACTATTGAGCGAGCCTCAAGTCACAAGGCCCAAAACAAAAGGGGGCTGCCAAAACCAAGGGCAACCCCTTTTCCACAAGGAGCCGACCTTCGGGCACACAAAAAAAGCGCCTCGAAAGGCGCCGAAAAATGCCGGCAGAGGGACTTGAACACACACTGCCTGTTTCATAAATGCCTTTAGTATCAAGCCTATTTCATATCAGTAAAATAGCTGTTCTACATATGTTCACAAAAGTAGCCTTCTATATAAGGAAGCTTTATATAGTAGATTCTCTATATTACTATGGTAAAAAAGGCCTCCATGTGCGGCTCCTCCCACACGCGGCGAAAGTCTCCACCTTGACCTAATGTATGAAGAAAAGCAATCACAAACGAACAAGGCACAACACAAAGCTCAAAATCGAGCGTTATTTAATTCCCAGTATGCCGGAGTATTTACTAGCTTCGGATTATTCTTTGCATAATCAAATGCAGTCTTGCCTCCTAGGCTTTTTGCTTTTGCATCTGCACCGGCATTCAACAAGGTTGTGATGACTTCAGGATTTTCGTTAAATGCTGCCGCATGCATCAAAGGTGTCCAACCAAGACCGTCACGGTCGTCTATCTTCGCACCAGCGTTCACTAATGCTGTGCTGACATCAGGATTTTTGTTAAATGCTGCTGCAT
>Ga0067045_1028954_pt1 | contig 25450 bp, 15 predicted proteins | sample TerdegcTABiofilm_FD_59184 | JGI IMG/M metagenome (GOLD analysis project Ga0067045, IMG submission 59184) | Combined Assembly of (Gp0054472, Gp0054536) Wastewater bioreactor microbial communities from Singapore -Terephthalate degrading... | reverse complement strand
GGGGGAAAGGGGGTGGTGCCCCCATCGGACTCGATTCCTCACCACAACCCCCCGCCTTCCGCCCACGCCACCCCAATCAACCCCGCCTCCAAACCCCCATGAATAATCCGGGCTAGGAAGTCCCGACCCGTTTGCCCCCATGTCCCCGCCCCCGATCCCTCAAGACGACTCCAAGCATTGACAGCCTTGCCAGAGGCCAATAAGATTCAGCGATTACCCCGCTTTGGGGCCCCTTCCAAGGCTTCGGCCGCAACCGATTGAGACGATCCGGCCATCCCCGCCGCGAGCAACTTCGGAAAGGAGAACCCGCGCTATGACCCACGTGGTTTGCCAGCCCTGCTACGACTGCAAGTACACGGATTGCGTGGTGGTCTGCCCGGTCGAGTGTTTCTACGAGGGGGAGCGGATGCTGTATATCCACCCCGACGAGTGCATCGACTGCGAGGCGTGCGTGCCGGAATGCCCCGTCGAAGCGATCTTCCTGGACGCCAACGTGCCGGAGGAATGGCAGAGCTACGTCCAGCTCAACGCGGAGATGTCGCCCAAGTGCCCGGTGATCACGGAGAAGAAGACGCCGCTTGCCGAGGAGTAGCGGATTGAGCGACGGGGCCGGGCCGTTCAGAAGACGCCCACTTCGCTGTGCACCGACTCCACCCAAATGCGCCAGCACTCATACTTGGGATTGCGGAGCTTCAGGGTGATCAGTGGGCTCCGCTTGGGGCGGACCGGCTTGGCCACCAGCTTCATGTGGGCCTCGTGCGGGGTCTTGCCGCCCTTCTTGATGTTGCAGCCCAAACAGCAGCAGACGACATTCTCCCAGGTAGTGGAACCCCCCCTGCTCTTGGGGATTATGTGGTCGAGGCTGAGCTGACTGGTAAGGCACCGGCGGCCGCAATACTGGCAGCGATGCTCGTCCCGTGCGAACACCGTGTGCCGATTGAGCCGGAGGGCCCGGCTCGGCATCCGATCGTACCGCATCAGCCGGATGACTCGCGGGACTTCGATCTCGAAGTTCACCGACCGGATCCAGTCTTCGTGGGACTGCTTCCGCTCGACCCGCAGGTCGCAATTCTCTCGCCAAGCCTGGAAATCGTAGTTGTAGAAGCGGCCGTCTTCGGAGTGAATGACCTCGGCCAGGTCACGGCAAAGAAGGCTGAAAGCGCGGCGGACGCCGATGACGTGGACGGCCAGATAGAGGCGGTTGAGCACCAGCACGCTGGAGGACAACGCCTCGGACGCACTTGGACTCCTCATGAGACAGTCTCCCTGGACTCTCTCGTTCGGCCTGCGGCCCGTGGGTCGCGGTCGTCGGCCGCAACGGCCCCGCCCGTCCGAGTGCTCGCCCCCTCGACCCGGCCATTGACCCATCCGCCCTGGAAAGCCGACGAGTGACGCCTCTCCCCAAGTTACCACCCATTCTAACTGATCTCCGCCGACGACGCCAGAGGCAGCTTGCGGGAAGCCATGGCGACGGGCCCTTGGCGGGAAAGGAGGCGATCTGGGGGGGCGGAAGCGATCCGCCTCGGGTTCGCCCCGGGGCAAAGAAATTTCGCAACCTGCCTTGCCACGTTTTGGCCCTTGTCATTAGGATGAAGTTGTCGGGGCGGTCCTTAATACCATACGGTTGTGGGTGAGAACCAACGTTTGCTCGGGAGCGGGTCCATGATTCACTATACTTGTGATCTGTGCAAACGAGAGTTGGATCCTCGGGAGGATCTGCGCTACGTCGTCAAGATCGAGATTGCCGCAGCCTTCGATCCCGTGGCCAACGACGAGGAGGATGACCGCGATCATCTCGAAGAGATCCAGGATCTTCTCGAACACCTCGAGGACGCTCCCAGCGGCCAGATCGGCGAGGACGTCTACCAGGAGTTGCGATTCGACCTCTGCCCGGAATGCCGCAAGCGATTCGTCAAGAATCCTCTCGGGGCCCTGCCCGCCAAGGTCCTCGACTACAGCGGCATCCTCGACTTCACCGACAACGAGAAGAACTAACGCCTTCCGTAGCGTGGGTGGCATGCCGCCACTCGGCGCAGCCGAGCGTCGGCGTGGAGCCGTTGGTGACGGCTTTCATGCTCCGTGCGACGCTTCGCATCGTGAGCGCTTGCTGCCTATCCCCAACGGCTGCTCTCTGCCCGACCGAGAGAACTCGCCGCCTGCGCGTGTCGTCGAGCGCCAACTCCGGGGATCGTTCCTTGAAACGAATTCGTTTCTGTTACGGGCTCTTGACAAGCGACCTCGTCGAGCGTTAGTTTGTGCATAATGTATTCTTTGGCCGCACCGAGGAGCCTGCGTTCCTCCTGACATACTCGTGTGTGGAGGCCTGGGCGACATACTTGCGAGCGGGTGGAGGTCCTTCCCATGCCAGACTCCTTCCCGATAGGGCGCCCGCGGACGCTGATCCTCGCGGGCGTGTCGGCGGTGTGCGTGTGCCTCTTCGCAACATGCCTGACGAGCGGCGCGGAGCCAGGCGCGAGCTTCACCATCCGGGCCGACTGGTTCGACCGGGCGAACATCCGCGTGAGCACGCCGGGCCACGAGTACGCCGACAAGTACCCGTGCATCTGGAACGCGGGCCAGTTGCCCAACCAGGCGGAGTACGACCTCGATTTCCCGGTCACCGCCGACTACGCGGTGGTCGCCCTCTATACCGCAGCCAGCTCTCGTCCGGTCGATATCTACCTCGACGGCGTGAAGGTCCACCGCGGCTTCGCCGCCGTGACCGGGAGTTGGCAGACCTCGCATGCCCGATGGGAACGGCAGTGCGTGCTGAAGATCCGCCAGGGAAGGCACACGGTCAAGCTCCTGTGTCCGGGCTCGTGCATGCCGCACCTATGCGCGTTGCGGTTCGAGTCGTCCGTGCCGCTGCCGGCCGATTGGCGACTCGCCCGGCAGGCCGCCCGATCGCGCCCGGCCGCGGTTGAGCCGGTCGTCCCCCGTGGGCATCGCTTGCTCGCCATGGCGGCGACCGACGCCGCAGCGACGTTGGAGGCCCAAGTGGTTCCGGCCGCCGAGGCAGCCCCGGCCGTCGGTCCGGCGGCCCGCGACGAGCTGCTCCAGGGAGCTGCGTCCGATTTGGGTGTGGCGACTCCCTGGGCGGCTCAAGTCACGGTCCGTCGGCCCGGGTGCGAGGCCCAGTCCGACGTGCTGGCGCTGGACGCGGATCGGGTGCGCACGATGCTCGAACACGTGCGGCTGCTGCTCGACGACTACCGGAGCATGGGCTCGCAGAAGGATGTAGGGCAAAAGGCCGTAGGGTGGGACGAGTCTTCGAGTCCCACCGGAATCGAGAAGGCGGTGGGCCGGCGTTTCGCTGGTCCCACCCTACAAGAACTCTCGCTCCGGCTGGAGAGCGTACTGGGGGAGCCGGAGGGGCGGGCGAAGTGGGAGCATTTCTGGGAGGTCTATCGGGCGGCGGCCGGTCTGGAGGCCCGCGCCGTGCTGGCCAATCCCCTCTTGGATTTCGATCGGCTGTTGGTGATCCGGCGGAGCGCCGGGAGCCCGGCGCTTGGGCTGCCGCAGAACTGGCAGAGCAACTGCGTGCTGCCGGCCGCGGGCTTCGACAACGAAATCGCCGTGCTCTCGCCGGTCCGGCCGGGCGGGGAGACCAAGACGCTCTACCGGCCCAAGGACCCCGTGTTCGTCGGAGACGTGGACCTCGACTTCGACGCCGAGAAGATGCTCTTCTCCTCGGTCGGCACCAACCGGCGTTGGCACGTGTTCGAGATCCGCGCCGACGGGTCGGGCCTGCGCCAAGTGACGCCCGCCGATCCGGCCGACGTGAACCACTACGACGCCTGCTACCTGCCCGACGGCCGCATCATCTTCTCCTCCACCGCCTCGATGGCCGCGGTCCCCTGCGTGAACGGCAGCACCCTGGTGGCCAATTTCTACCGCATGGACGCCGACGGACGCAACATCCGCCAGCTCTGCTTCGACCAGGAGCACAACTGGTGCCCGACCGTGATGCAAAGCGGCCGGGTGCTCTACCTCCGCTGGGAATACACCGACACGCCGCACGCCCACGACCGGGTACTCTTCACGATGAATCCCGACGGCACCGGCCAGATGGAACACTACGGCAGCAACTCCTACTGGCCCAACTCGATGTTCTATGCCCGGCCGGTCCCGGGCCGTCCCACGCAGTTTGTGGCGATTGTCGGTGGGCACCACGGCGTGCCGCGCATGGGCGAACTGGTGCTCTTTGACGTGAGCCGCGGCCGGCGCGAGGCCGACGGGGCGGTCCAACGCATCCCCGGGCGGGGCAAGAAGGTCGAGCCGATCATTGCCGACAACCTCGTCGACGATTCCTGGCCCAAGTTCCTTCATCCCTATCCGCTCTCCGACAAGTACTTCCTCGTCGCCGCCAAGCAGACGCCCCGATCGCTCTGGGGTATTTACCTGGTCGACGTGTTCGATGGGATGTTCTTGCTAAAGGAGGAGCCGGGCCAGGCTTTCCTCGAGCCCGTCCCGTTGCGGAAGACCCCGAAGCCGCCGGTCCTGCCCGACAAGACCATCCCCGGACGCCGCGACGCCGTCGTCTACCTGGAAGATGTGTACTCCGGCGGTGGACTGGCGGGCATCCCCCGCGGCACGGTCAAGAAGCTGCGACTGTTCACCTATCACTATCTGTTTCCCCACATGGGCGGGCCGCAGGGGGTGGTCGGCATGGAGGGCCCCTGGGATATCAAGCGGATCATGGGCACGGTGCCGGTCGAGGAGGACGGCTCGGCGTCGTTCCGCGTGCCGGCCAACGTGCCGATCGCGGTGCAGCCGCTCGACGCCGAAGGCAAGGCCCTGCAACTGATGCGAAGTTGGTTCACGGGCATGCCGGGCGAAGTGGTCTCCTGCGTGGGCTGCCATGAGAGTCAGAACACCACGCCCTTGGTCAAACAGACCCTGGCCACCCGAAAACGGCCGGCCGAGATCACCCCTTGGTACGGACCCGAACGCGGCTTCAACTTCGCCCGCGAGGTCCAGCCGGTCCTCGACCGCTACTGCGTCGGTTGCCACGACCAGGGGTCGGGAAGAGCAACTCCTGTGGCACAGCCGCCCTCGGCTGTGCTGCATCGGGCTCTGCCGTCGCGGCCTTTGAACGAACCCCGCACGGCCGAGGGCGGCCGTGCCACAAGGATCGCCTTCGATCTCCGCGGCCGGGAGGTGATTCAGGACTACAGGAGCCAGTTCCACTACGGCGGCGCCGATGCGGGACATTTCTCGACTTCCTACGCCGAGCTTCACCGCTACGTCCGCCGACCGGGCCTGGAAAGCGACTACCACATGCTCGCGCCGATGGAGTTCCATGCCGACACGACCCGGTTGGTTCAGCTCCTGCGCCGCGGGCACTACGGTGTCCAACTCGACGCCGAGGCATGGGACCGGCTCATCACCTGGATCGATCTGAACGCGCCGTATCACGGCACCTGGACGGAGGTCGCCGGGGAGGCCCGGGTGAAGCCGCTGGCCCAGCGTCGCCGCGAGTTGCTCGTGCGCTATGCCGGCGTGGACCGCGATCCGGAAGCGATCCCGGCCCTGCCGCGTCCGCCGGTCGCGCCGGTCGTGCCCGCGCCGCCGCCTCCGCCGCGGCCCGACGGCCTCGCCTGCCCCGGCTGGCCGTTCGACGCCGCCGAGGCCGGGCGCCGCCAGGCGGCCTGCGGCGCGGCCACGCGCACCGTGCAGCTCGGCGAGGGCGTGACCATGGAGTTGGTGGCGATTCCGGCGGGCGACTTCCTCATGGGCGACGCCGAGGGATGTCCCGACGAGCGGCCCCGCGCGGTCGTCTCCCTCCGCGAGCCTTTTTGGATGGGCCGCTGCGAAGTGACCAACGAGCAGTTCGCCCGATTCGATCCGGAGCACGACAGCCGCGTGGAGACGAAGCACGCCATGCAGTTCGGCGTGCGGGGGTTCTACGTCAACGGCCCGAAGCAGCCCGTGGTGCGGGTCTCCTGGAACCAGGCCATGGCTTTCTGCGAGTGGCTCAGCCGGAAGACCGGGCAGCGGTTCGCCCTGCCCACCGAGGCCCAATGGGAATACGCCTGCCGCGCCGGCACCGCCACGCCGTTCTGGTATGGCGATAGGAGCAGCGACTTCTCCAAGTGCGCGAACCTGGCCGACCTGATGCTCCGCGAATTCGTTTGCCATCCGTACCTCAAGGTCCGCACGCCCTTTGCGAACCCGAACCGGTACGACGACTGGATCCCGAAGGACGAGCGGTTCAACGACGGCGGGTTCGTTTCCGAGGACGTGGGCCGCTACCGGCCGAACCCTTGGGGCCTGATCGACATGCACGGCAACGCGGCCGAATGGACCCGCTCGGCCTACCGGCCGTATCCCTACCGCGACGCCGACGGGCGGAACGAGGCATCGGCGTCCGGCGACCGCGTGGTCCGCGGCGGTTCGTGGCGCGACAAGCCCAACGATGCCCGCGCGGCCGGCCGCTTGCCTTATCGCCCCTATCAGCCGGTGTACAACGTCGGGTTTCGCGTCGTCTGCGCGAAGTGAGGGTTGTGCGTTGCCGCCCGGGAAACGTTAGAATTGTGTTAGGAACTCGCAGGCAGGTTCCCTCCGGCGGGTGATCGTCCAATGCCTGGCGGCCGACGGCATTCGTACCTTGGTGTAAGTTACGAATCGTGCTCATGGCGGAAGCCGCTGGCAGACCCTGAACTTGCACGGCGTCATCGGCGCGCAAGTTTGGCGCTCACCTTGACAGATCGCGTGGGGGGGATCCGGCACGCTGCATCGCCCCCCCGTATCGGTTCCCAGCCCTGCGTCCTAGTCTGGGGATTGACGATAACAGGCTAACGGCGATCAAAATGTCCCTATTCGAGGGTTCGATGGGCTTGCCTTTTGCGACGTCGACCTGTGCGATCCATCGGAGGTCTGTCGCGGGATATTACTGCATCGTTTGGGAGGGATGCCGTGGACATTCGGGAAGGCAATCGCGTGATGGTGAACCTCGCCCCCTTCATCGGATCGGAGATTCCCAGCCGGCACTCGGTCTCCTGCCGAGTCGTCGCGGTGGACGGCGACCATTTGCAGGTGGCCACCGAGTTTCCGTACCGCAGCGTGACCCTTTGGATTCCGCTGCGGTGGATCGAATCCGACTGCCCGGAAGAGGCCGCCGTCGGGGCCGCGGTCTAGGAGGGGTTGAAGAGTCGTAGTCCGCTCGCAATCCGCGGCAACGGAACACTCTGACAACGGACGGTTCGTCGGGTGTTGCGTCAGGAAGCCCACGGGTCGCAACCCGTGGGCTTGAGGCGTCGTTGAGTCTCTCTCTTGTGCGCTTCCAAGGTCCGCACGGCCCCTCGGCTTCCGCGCACATCCTGCCTGCGGGGAGTTGTGCCCCCAAGTGTCGGGAGCGATGATGGTGGTGCGCTTGCCACCTGCCCTGCCGTCTTCGCCACGAGGTTCACCCATGCGGTTGTTGAAATCTCTCGTCTTCCTGACGTGCGTGGCTTGGGCTTCTGCGGCGTGGGCGGCGGAGAACGCGGCGGCCCCCTTTGTCCCCGATGGGCACACGTTGCTCTTGTACCATTTCGACGAAGGCGAGGGGGCCGCGGCCAAGGACTCCAGCGGGCACGGCTACGACGGCGACGTCCGTGGCGCCCAGTGGGTCGACGGACGCTTCGGCAAGGCCCTGCGGTTCGACGGGATCGACGATAGCGTCTTCCGCAAGCTCCTTCCGGCCGTCGCGGGACTCAAGCAGCTTACCGTCGAGTGTTGGTTCAAGCAGGACGACCCCGACGGCCGGCAGTTTCTCGTCGGTCACGACGTGGTCTTCCACTTCGATCTCAGCGGCGGAGTCGGCACCTCGCTCTCGCTCTACAACCGCGGGGCGAGCGTCGCCAATGCCGAGGGGTTGCGGCATCAGCAGATCGGCACGGGCCTCGGCACCGTGCGCGTCGGCCGCTGGCATCATCTGGCGGCAACCTTCGACGGCCGGCAGGTGAGCTTCTTTCTCGACGGCGTGCTCAAGGGCCGCAACCCCGGCGCCACCGATTTCGTCCTCGGCGTGCCTTCCCGCGGGCTCTGGGTCGGGTGTTATGTGGGCAACGACTACTGGTTCCACGGACGGATCGACGAGGTCCGCGTTTCCGATTGCGTGCGCTACGATCCCGAGAACCGGCTCAAGACCGGACAAAGCGCGTTCGAGATCCCGCACAAGCCGGGCATCCAAAGGGCGATCCGCAAGCCTCGCACGACCGGCGCCGCTCGGCTGGACCTCGCTTTCAAAAAGCTCTACGGCGGGGACGCGGCGGGCTGGGTGTCGCTGAAAACGCCCGGCAAGCCTGCGGCGATCGTCGGCCGCTTCGCCTTGGAGAAGGCCGTTGAAAAAGCCGAATCGCGGTTGGAACTGGATGTCTCCGACGAGTGGTCGGGCGACGGCACGTACCTTGTCGGCCTGGAACCGAACCGCGGAGGCTACTTCGCCGTAACCGAAGCGACCCTGGCGGTCCGCGGCAAGACGGTGGCCCAGTGGTCCGGCGACGCCCGGTCGCGCCGTACCTTCGATCCGCCGGTCCTAGTGCCGCTGTGCGTGGGCCAGCGTGGACCGGCGAAAGCGGAACGCATCCTGTTGCTCGCGCCGTCGGCCGACCGTATGACGGGCGACCTGGACATCGAGCCGGGTGACGCCGGCGATCCGCCGTCGGTCTTCGGCGAGGGGCTGATCGAGTATTGGCTCGACGTGCCGCGCGAGCAGGTTTACCGCGTCTATCTCCGCTATGCGTCGCCGGGGCTCCGCCCGTGCGACCTGGTGATCGATGGCGAGGACCTCCACCCCTATCACATGGCGGCGCGGAACCGTTCGCTGAGTCCGGCCTTGCGGGACGCGTTGTGGGAATATCAGGGAACGACGAGGCTCTCGGCGGGACTGCACTGGGTCCGGCTGCAAGATGTGCTGCCGGAGATCGTGGCGGTGCGTTTCGAGCCCGTTGGTGGGACGGCTTTCCAAGCCGTCCGGGACGGGTTGGAAACCCGTCCTACGGAGACGACTGGCCCGTGGAATCGGTACCCTGTGCCGGAGGGGGATTTTCTTGGCAGGGCCGACGCTTGGCAGGCGCAAGAGCAGTTTGGAAGGCCGGAGAAGGTCAGTGTGACCAGGAGCCTATCTCCTCAGGTGGCACAGCCGCCCTCGGCTGTGCCTGCCCTGCGGTTCGCTGCGGAGTTCGGCAACGTCGATCCGGGCGAGCTTTTTGCCGGCGACTGCGTGCGGCTTTCGCACGCGGGCACGTGGGACCTCGAACCCTTTGGACGGCTTCGTTTCCAGTTCCAGGGCCAGGGCTCCGGCCACGTGGTTTCGCTCTGGGCAATCGACGCGAAGGGCGACGAAGAACTCCTCTGGCGGACACGCGACACGAAGGCGGGCTCGCGGGATGTGAGCGTGCCGATCTCGTTCGAGGGGAACGACGTGTTCGATCCGGGCCACGTGACGGCGATCTGCCTGGAGTTGGACGAAGGGAACGTCAAGGCCGATCGGGTCAACCGTTTCTCCGGCGCGATCGTCGGCCCAATGTTCGACCGCCGCGATTGCATTCAGCCGCCGGCAGGCCATGCCGAGGCGGTCGCCAAGGCGCGGCAAGCGTTGAACGAGATAAAGAAGACGGTGGGGCAAAGGCCTTCGACCCTGGCGGCCCGTGGGTTCCGGCCGTGGACCAGGCCGGTCGTGCCCGAGGAGCATCCGCTCTTCGCCAAGACGGAACCGAAGCCGGTCACTCGTAAGACGCTCGGCTACGATCTGCACTGCACCGGGGCGCGGGACATCAGCCCGCACGCCCTGGACCAGTTCCACAAGTCCTACGACTTCGGCGACGTTTGCTGGCCGCACATCGGCATCTGTCCGCAGCGGGCGACCTTCGCCAAGGAGGAAGACTACCGGGCCGCGCTGGGCGAAATGGAAAAGAAGCTGGAGGCGGTCCGCCGCCGCGGCCTCTACCTGTTCGACATCTGGGGCTACGTCCCCTATCACAAGGACTACCCGTCGAAGATCGCCCCGGAACACCACGAAATCCTCATGCGCGTGTTCGGCGACCGGTTCCTCGGCTACGACAACGGCGAGCAGGACGGCCGCTATATCGGCGCCTACGCGGGCGCCGGCAAGGCCACGAACCGCCGCGAGGGCTGGGACGACTTCGTGCGTTGGGATGAGCACGTCTGCGGCGACAGTATGAACTACATGAACGCCACCGGCTCGCTCAATTTCTCCCACTACTACGGCGAGCGGAACTGCCGGCTCCTGGGCCTGGAGACCGCCCAGGGCCTTCCGAGTGACACGCTCCTGTTCGCCTTCCTCCGCGGGGCGGGCAAGCAGTACGGCCGGCTCCTGACCCAGGCCACGTCGATCTGGAACCGTTTTGGGTACAACATGTACCGCGGCCGCAAGACCGACGGGGCCAATGGCTACGGCTACGGGCCCAACAAGGGCTGCTCGCGGAGCCTCCACAAGCGGCTGTTCTTCTCCAGCTACCTGGGCGGGCACAGCATCGTCGGCACGGAGACCTCGCAGTTCACGGCCGACGAACTTCCCGGCGGGGCCCCGGAGTTGAGCCCCCTGGGCAAGCAGCACCTCGAATTGCGGGAATGGTTCCGCAAGCATCCCGACCGCGGCGTCATGGCCACGCCCGTGGCCTTCATGCTCGACTTCTACAACGGCTGGAACATGCCCCGCCACCTCTATCGCGGCGACAAGTACAAGATCTGGGGCAAATTCCCCTACGAGAAAGGCGACTACCTGATCGACGGCCTCTTCCGCATGATCTGGCCGGGTTACGAGGATTGCAGCTACCTGCGCAACGAGCGGGGATTCCTCACGCCCACGCCCTACGGCGATAGCTTCGACGTGATCACCAACCGCTGCCATCCGAGCATCCTGAAGCAGTACCAGTGCATCATGCTCTTGGGCGACGTGGAGATGACGCCCGAGGCGGTCGCCGGCCTCGTCGAGTTCGTTCGCAGCGGCGGCGACCTCGTGCTCGACGCCCGCAGCGCCCGAAGCCTGCCCGAAGGGCTCGCGGGAATGCAGTTCGGCGATCCGGCCAACGGCTGCGCGAGTCTCCTGCTCTCCAGCGGCGCGATCTTCGAGGAGCAGCCGTACACCTACACGGTCGCGCGGCCCGGCACGGCGGTTCCGCTTTTGGTCAACGAGCAGGGCCACCTGCTGGTGGCGGTGAACGAAGTGGGTCGAGGGCGCGTGATCGTCGGCACGGTGGACCACTGGATGACCGACCGCGTGGCCTACCGCGTGCCGGAGATCGTGAACATGGAGCCGCCGTATCTTCTGCTCCGGGGTGTGCGTGCGATGCTGAACGGCTACTTCGACTCGTTCAATCCCGTCGAGGTCCGGCCCGCGGGCCTGGGCGTCACCACGTGCTGCTTCGACGGCGATCCGAAGCGACTGCTGGTCGGCCTGATGAACCACGACCTGTTCGCCGGCTGGAAGGGGACGCTTTACGTTAGAGTCGGAGAGGTGGCGTCCGCGAAGGAACTCTGGCGTGGCAAACCCGTTGCAGGCGGGAATTCGATCGACCTGGAGGTCCGCGCCGGCGATGTGCTGATTCTGGATGTTCGCCTGCGGTAGTGGGCCGTCGAAGTGGGGCAGGTCGCCGACCTGTCCCCGGCGCCGAGGCAGGTCGGCGACCTGCCCCACAAGACAGGCTCTTGCGTCTTCGTGGGATTCGGCTATTGGAGGTAACGGTCGGTGGGCGACCGCTGGGCGGCAGCGGGGGCGTCGAAGGCGGTCCAGACGGGCGTCTCGCGTCGCAGTTTGGCGAGGTAATCCAACTTGGCCTGGCGTTGGCGATCGGCCCGGATCTTCTTCTTGATCTCCACCTGGGCCTCGGGGAACGGTTCGCGCCGCGGGGGCTCGCGCTCGACGATGCGGAGGATGTGTAGCGACTTCGGCTCTTCGAGAATGGGGCTGAGGGCCCCGACGGGCAGGCCGGGCCGCACCCCGTCGCCGAAGATCACCCGATTGAGCATCTCCGACGCCAGGCTTCCTTGGCTGGTCCAATCCCAGCGGCCTCCCTGCCGGGCCGTCACGCCGTGCGACTGGGCGGCGGCCACGTCGGCCAGCGGCGTTCCCCCGAGGACCTGGTCGCCCATCTTGGCCAGGGCCGCATAAGCCTCCTCCCGGCTGGCGAAGCGGGAGATTTGCACCATAAGCTCCTCCCAGCGGGCGCGGGCGGGGGTCTCGAAATCGGCGAGGTGCTCGTGGTAGTAGTCGAGCATCTGCTCGTGGCTCACTTCCTCGTCGGTCTTCACCTGCTGCCGGAGCCACTCGTGGGCGAGGATCTGGTCGACGAAGGTCTGTTTCTGGACCGCAAGCGAACTACCTGCGGCGTGAAGGGCGTCTTCCAACTCCTGCCGCGTGCGGGCCCCGGTGGCCTTCATCAATCGTGGGATCTGGGACTTCTCAAATTCGCCGGCCACGTTCTCTTGGACCTTGGGGAAGTTCTCGGCCGGGATGGTCCGCTTGGCGTGCTGGAGGACCAGCTTCTCCTCGATCCTCTGGTCAAGCCGCTGCTTGAGCACCTCGCGGATCTTGGCTTCGAGGATTTCCGGCGGCACTTCCTGGTTCCTAGCCCGAAGCTCGGCAATGCCGAAGTTGATCTCTTTGGCAAGGATCACGTCGGACCCGACCCGGCCAAAGATCTCCGCCCCTTCGCACGGGACCGCCGCCGGTTGTGTCGGAGCTTCTGGAGGGGGAGCGGAACGGGGAGGACGACCCGGCGGGACTCCAATCGGCTGCCGCGGCCCCACTTCAGGGTACTCTTGCTGGTTTGTCTCCGGATACGCCGGTGCCTCGGTGACAGGATACGTCCGGATCGTTCCCGTGTCCGCCGCCGTGTCTCCGCCCCCAGGCCATGAAGCGGGACGAGAACCCACACTCGGGGCCACCGGCCCTCCGACGCCCGACGCCGCCGTCGCAGTCCGCGGCATCGCAGGCGTGTTCGTGTTCGACCAGGGGGCATCCTCCCAGGTAGCCGCCGCGGCCAGCAGGTTGCCCAGCGGACCGGGCCGCGTCAGCGCCATTGCCGCCAGTCCGACGGTCGCGATCCAGAGGAGCGGATAGAGTTGACGCACGGAGGTTGCCTCGCTCGGTCCTAGCCAACACCGCCGTATCCGAGGCGCGGGCACGAATACGGAGCACTGAATAGCGAATCGCGTAAGTGTTCAGCGGAATGAAGTGCGAATAGGGGAAGGGAAAAGGAAAAGCCCTGGAAAAATGGGAAAAGCAAGAAACCGTGCCCCGATCACACAATTCTGAATGGAAACCGTCTCCTCTTCTTTCCCCCTTTTCCCCTGCTTTTTCCTTTTCCCTTATCCTCTTCCTGCAACTTTATACGGCTGAAATGTTACCGAATCGGAAATACGGAATGGGTCGGGATTATAGTGGCCTTGCTATCCCGACTGCAACAGCAGTTTGACCTCGCCCAGGATTTGGTCCGGTTTCGTAACCCCTTGCTCCAAAGGGAGATAGGCGCTTCGCTGATCGACCACACGAAGCCTTCCCCCGCTTGTGCCCGACAATTGCCGGATCAGGGGCCCCGAGACATAGCCGAAAACCACGTAGCGATCCTCGATTCGGATCGAGTCGATGAGCCACCGCTGTGCCGCCAGACGCACGGCATTCAAGGCGAGGAGACGCTCGACCACCGGCGGCATGGGGCCGAAGCGGTCGCCAAGCTCCGCGGCGAAATCGGCGAGCTGCTCGGCGCTCGACGCCCGGGAGAGGCGGCGGTACAGGTCGACCTTCTCCCGCATCCCGGGCACGTAGGACCGGGGAATGTACGCCTCGCCCGGCAGGTCGATATCCACCTCGATCGTCTTCGCCGCCGGCAGGTGTTTGAGCCTCGCCACGGCCTGTTCGAGGAGTTGGCAATAGAGTTCGTAGCCCACCATGGCGATGTGCCCGCTCTGCTGGGTCCCGAGGAGGTTCCCCGCCCCGCGGATTTCCAGGTCGCGCATGGCCACGGCAAAGCCGGCCCCCAGGTCGCTGAACTCCTCGATCGCGCGGAGCCTCTTCGCGGCGTTCGGGGGAATGTGCTTGTTCGGATCCACGAGCAGGTAACAGTATGCCCGGTGCTTGTACCGTCCCACGCGACCTCGGAGTTGGTGCAGGTCGGCCAGCCCGTAGCGGTCGGCCTCGTCGATGAACATCGTGTTGGCGTTCGGGATGTCCAACCCGCTCTCCACGATCGTGGTGCTCAAGAGCATGTCGAAGCGGCGGTCGAGGAAGTCGAGCATGACGCGTTCGAGCTGGTCGTCGGGCATCTGGGCGTGGGCCACGGCCAGCCGAGCCTCCGGGACGATCTGGCGCAGTCGCGTGGCGAGCGCCTCGATGTCGCACACGCGGTTGTGGACGAAGAAGACCTGCCCGTCGCGGTTCAACTCCCGGAGCACGCCGTTGCGGATCAGGGCCGGGTCGAAGCGGCTTACCCGGGTCTCGATGGCCAGGCGTTCCTCGGGCGGAGTCTGAAGGTTGGAGATGTCGCGGAGGCCCAGAAGGGCCATGTGCAGGGTCCGTGGGATGGGCGTGGCCGTCATCGTGAAGACGTCGACCGCCTGGCGCAGGGCCTTGAGCCGCTCCTTGATCTCCACGCCGAACCGCTGCTCCTCGTCGATGATCACCAACCCCAGGTTGTGGAACCGGACGTCGGCCTGGGCGAGGCGATGCGTGCCGATCACGATGTCGATCGAGCCCGCCGCCAGGCGTTCGATGATGTCGCCCTGCTGCCGCCGGCTCGCGAAACGGGAGAGCGTGGCGATCTCGAACGGGAACTCCGCCATCCGGTCGGAGAACGTCCGGTAGTGCTGCTCGGCCAGGACCGTGGTCGGCACGAGGACGGCCACCTGGTGGCCGGCATCGACCGCCTTGAACGCCGCGCGCATGGCCACTTCGGTCTTGCCGAACCCCACGTCGCCGCAAAGGAGCCGGTCCATGGGCCGGGGCGCGGTCATGTCGCGCTTGATGGCCTCCAGCGTGGCCAACTGGTCGTCGGTTTCCTCGTAGGGGAAGGAGGCGTCGAACTCCCGCTGCCACTCGGTGTCGGGCGGGAAGGAGATGCCGGGCCGCGACGCCCGGGCCGCTTGCACGTCGAGCATCTCGGCCGCCAGATCGGTCACGGCCTCTTCGGCGGCCTGCTTCTGCCGCCCCCAGAGCCGGCCGCCGAGCTTCGCCAGCCTTGGCCGGGACCTCGTTCCTCCCACGTACTTCTGCACGAGGTAGATTTTCGAGCTCGGCACGTAGAGCTTCACCCCGTCCTGGAACTCCAACGCCAGATGCTCTTCCACCTGCTGCTCCTTGCGGAGCAATTCCATGCCGCGATAGCGGGCAATGCCGTGGCCCACGTGCACCACCAGCGAGCCTTCGCGCAGTTCCATGAACGAGTCGATGGGACGGCTCAGCCGGCGCGGGGCGGTCCGGCGAAGGTCGGCCCGGTGAAACAACTCGCCGCTGCTGACCAGCGCGATCCGCTCGCGGACCAGACGGAATCCGTGGCCCAGGCGCCCGATCGGAAACCGAAGCCGCCCTTCCCGCGCGAGTCGCGTGCTGCCGAACAACTCCGAGAGGCGTCGGACTTCCGCCTCCGTCTGGCAGACGACGAAGACTTCCTGGTTCTCGCCGGCCGCGTCGAGTTCCTCGCGGACCTTGCCGAGGTCGCCGCTGAAGCGTTCGACCGACTCGACGCCCAGCCGGCACACGGTCCCCAAGGCCCCGGTCGCCATGGCCGACGCGGTGGCCGACCCGAACCGCGCCACCTGCTCCATCACCGCCGGGAAGTCGTGGACCTCGCCGGGCCGGTCGAGCCGCTCAACGTAGTGGCGTGCATGCTCTTCGAGTTCCTGGGGCTCGATGAGGAAGAACCAACCGGACCGCGGCACATAGCTCGCCAGGTGCCCGCGGCTCGCCACCGTCCCGTCGATCACGCTCAGGTCGACCGCTTCACACTGCCCAAGGCTCCGCTGGCTCGACACCTCGAAGCGACGGATCGACTCGATGCGGTCGCCGAAGAACTCGACGCGGACCGGGTCGTGCCAATCGGCGGCGAAGAGGTCGAGGATGCCGCCACGGATCGCCATCTCGCCCGGCAGTGCCACCGCCGTCGTGCCGTGGAACCCGTGCTCCGCCAGCCAGTGGGCCAGTTCGCCAAGGTCGATCTCCGTCCCAACGCGCAGCGTACGGGTATTCCGGGCGAGGGACTCCGGGTCCGGAACCGGCTGGAGCAAGGCTTGGATGCTCGCGATCACCAGCTTGGGTGGCTGAGGGCCTTGCAGGAGCTTCAACACCCGCGTGCGGTCGCCGGAGATCCCGTCCTGCACGCGGCTTTCCCCGGGCATCGATTCCCAGGCGGGGAAGATCTCCCGGGTCTGCGCGGTGAAGAGACGGAGATCGTCGGAGACTTCGTCCACGTCGTCGACGCGGGGACAGACGACCACCAGCGGCCCCGGGGCACGCTCACCGAGGGCCGCTGCCGCCAGCGCGCAACCCGATCCCCAGGCCCCGTCGAGGGTGGCCGCGGCTCCCGCACGGAGGCCCGCGACCACCTCGCAGAAGCCCTCATGCTCCTGCAAACGTCCGGGCAGGCTCAAGAGCTGCGCGGAGGGTTCGGTCACCGTCTCCCCAGGTGCCATCATGGGTCCGACATTCTACGGCACCTGGCGAAAATGAGAAAGACGGCCTGCAAAACCCTCTGCCAAGGGGCTGGCAACCAGATATAATAGGGCAGAACGTCGCGACACACGGGAGAACGATACCCATTAGGAGGATTTTCCATGCACCTCGTCTGTGTCCATGTTCACGTCGCGCCGGAATATCGAGGGGTCTTCATCGAGGCCACTCTGGACAATGCCCGGAATTCGATCCAGGAGCCCGGCAACCTACGCTTCGACGTGCTCCAGCAGGCCGACGATCCCAACCGATTCGTGCTCTACGAGGTCTATCGTGACGAAGCCGCGGCCAACGCCCACAAGCAAACCGCCCACTACGCCCGCTGGCGCGACACGGTGGCCTCCTGGATGCAGGATCCTCGTACGGGCGTCAAATACATTGCACTCTTCCCGAACGACGAGGACCAATGGCGGGCCAGGCGCTAGCTTTCCAGCATCAGGTGGACCCGGCACGGGGGGGCTCTCCTCTGGCCTCCTGCGAGGGATAGAATGGAATGACCCGGCGTGATTGTGGAAACTCGTTTGGCGTGGAGTATGGGGATGGCTTGGGAGTATAGCGAGCGGACGAAGCAGCTTTTTATGGACGCGGTCCACGGGAAACCGGGGACGCATTTGGGGGAGGTCGAGGATCCTGATGGCTTCGGCGAGCACGGTTCGCTCGTTTGCGGGGACGCCCTGCGGTTCACCTTCCGGGTGCGGCCCCATCCCACGGATCCCTTGAAGGACGTCATTACGGAGGCTCGTTATCTCACGTTCGGCTGCACGTCGGCCATTGCCGCTTCGGAGGCCTTGTGCGCCCTGATCGAACAAGGAGGATACACCCCGATCGAGGCACTTCGCATCACCAACGAGGACATTGTGAAGTACCTCGATGGTCTTCCGAGCCAGAAGATCCATTGCTCGGTCATGGGGGCCGAGGCCCTGGAATCGGCCGTGTTCAATTGGGCCCAGAAGCGCGGCGTCGACCTCGAGACGCTGGGGATCAAGATCCACGCCGACGAGGACAAGGAGGGGAGGATCGTCTGCAAGTGTTTTTCGCTCAGCGAGCCCTACTTGCGTCGCAAGATCGAGGAACTGAACCTGAGAACGATCGCCGACATTACCAACGCCACCAAGGCTGGCGGGGCGTGTACTGCGTGCCATTACGCCCCGGGCGGATTGCAGGACCTGTTGGACGAAACCTGGGGACAAGGGGGGAAGAAGCTACGTATTGTTCCCAAGATGCCCGTTTCCTCGCCTCCCCCCATTCCAGCGGCTGAACCGCCCGCCCTCTCGCCATTCCAGTTCTTCAAGAGGGTCGAGCAGACCATGGACGACGTGGTGCGGCCCATGCTCGCCCGGGACGGCGGCGGCGTCGAGATCGTCGACATCAAGGACAATCTAGTCTTCTGCCACCTTTCTGGGGCATGCGCTGGGTGTGCCGGCGCGGGGCAGACCCTGAAGCTCATGGTGGAGAAGACGCTCAAAGATTTGGTCGACGAACGGATCCGGGTGATTGAAGTGTGACCAACCTCGTATTACAACTAACCATTAGCGTCCCTTGGTCGTCCATCCCATTCGCAGGCCCTTTAATCCCAGTTCTCGACGCAGATCGTGATACCATGAAGGCCAGGCAGCGATTTTCGGCGGAACCGCGATCGGGAGCGGCTGTTATCGAGAGTCCAAATCTCCTGCTGGAACATCCATGGACGTTGTGATGCCATTCTGGGTACGAGTGCGGGTGCCCATACTCTAGGAGTATTCACGAGTACCGCAGCCGATGAGTCTGATCTACGCCGACAACAACGCAACCACACCGATCGCCCCGGAGGTCTACGAGGCGATGGTCCCTTACTTCACCGAAGACTACTTCAATCCCAGCTCGATGTACGAGCCCGCGCGCCGGACGGCGCAGGCCGTGGCGGATGCGCGGCGCACCGTGGCCCGCTTCTTCGGGGAGATTGACCCGCGGGAAGTTCTTTTCACCTCCTGCGCCACCGAGAGCAACAACGCGGCGATCGTGGGGACGGCGCAGGCAAACCCGCGGCGGCGACACATCGTCACCACGGCCGTCGAGCACCCGGCCGTGCTCGAGGTCTGCAAGGAGATGCAGCACCGCGGCTTCGAGGTTACGGTTCTTCCCGTGGCCCGCAGCGGCAGCCTCGACGTGCGGGAGTTTGTCCGCGCCTTGCGGCCCGATACGCTCCTGGTGAGCGTCATGCACGCGAACAACGAGACGGGCGTGGTCTTTCCGATCGAGCAGCTTTCGCGGATCACCAAGGAGACCGACGCGGGGATCGTGTTCCACACCGACGCGACGCAGACGGCGGGCAAGGTGCCGATCCGGCTGGACGGCGAGTTCGCCCACGTCGATCTGCTCTCCTTTTCCGGCCACAAGCTCCACGCGCCGAAAGGCGTTGGCGTGTTGTTCGTGCGGCGTGGGACGGCGTGGCGGCCTTGGATGATCGGGGGGCACCAGGAAGAGGGCCGCCGGGCGGGGACGGAGAACGTGGCCTACCTGGTCGGGCTGGCCAGGGCAATCCGGTTGGCCGCCGACCGCTTCGAGGCCGACGAGGCCCGCATCGCCCGGCTCCGCGACCGGCTGGAGCAGGGCATTCTCGCGAGAATCCCCAGGGTCGAGGTGAACGGCCGCGATGCCCCGCGGTTGCCCAACACGCTGAATGTCGCCTGCCACTTCATCGAAGGGGAAGGCATCTTGCTTCAACTCAGCGAGCACGGGATCTGCGCCTCGAGTGGTTCGGCCTGCACGTCGGGCTCGCTGGAGCCTTCCCACGTGCTGCGCGCGATGAGCGTTCCCATCACGGCAATCCAGGGATCGGTCCGCTTCAGCTTGAGTCGCTACAACACGGAACAGGACGTGGACCGGATTCTGGAGGTCTTTCCTTCCGTCGTGGCCAACCTGCGGCGTCTTTCCCCGTACTGGGACAACCAGACCAACGCCCCCCGGCCCGAGGCGGAGGCCATGCTCTCGGCGGGCGGACGGCAATCGGGACCCATGCAATGACTCCCCCCAACGAATCCCACCAGCCGCCCGACGACGAAATCCGCCACGCGCACGACCGCGTCGACGCGCTCCAGAAGACGGTCCAGCAGCTCGAAGCGGCGATGGAGGCGATCAGTCGTAACGAGGCCCTCTATCGCGCCCTGTGGGAAGCGGTTCCGGACGCGATCTTCCGCTGCACGCGGGCCGGCGTGGTTGTCGGGTTCAAACCGGCGATCCAGTTCCGGACCTTCGTGCCGGTCGAGGAGTTTCTCGACAGGCCGTTCCGCGAGATCCTCCCCGCCCCGACGGCGGAATCCATCCAGCACGCCATCGACGAGACGTTCGCGACCCGGCAGATTCAGGTGGTCGAGTATTCCATCCTCTTCGACGAAGGCCCCCGCGACTACGAGGCCCGCATGGTCGTCGGTTCCGAACAAGAGGTCCTCGTGATCGTCCGCGACATCACGGCCAGGAAGCAGAGCGAAGAGGCGCAGCGCAAGTCCCACGAGATTCTCGAAGAGCGGGTCCGCGAACGGACGGCGGAACTCACCGGGACCGTCGCGAAGCTGGAACGGGAAATGGCGGAGCGGAAACGGGCCGAAATCGCCCTGAAGCGCGAGGAGGAACTCCTGCGGGAGTTGCTCTCCATGCAGGACCGCGAGCGCCAGGTGCTGGCCTACGAGATTCACGACGGCCTTGCGCAGCACCTCACTGGCGCCCTGCTCCAGATGCAGGGTTTCCGCCACCTGGTCACCAAGGACCCCGTGGAGGCTTGGAGTGCCTTCGATGCCGGGTTGAGGTGTCTCAGCCAAGCGGTGACGGAATCACGACGACTCATCGGAGGACTCCGGCCCCCGATCCTCGACAAGTCGGGGGTCACGGCAGCCATCGAGAACCTCGTGCTCGAAGCCCGTCAGCCGGGCGGCCCGAAGATCGAGTTCGCCAGCGACATCCGGCCTCGTCGCCTGGAGCCGACTCTGGAGGACACCCTTTTCCGCATTGTCCAGGAGTGCTTGACCAACGCTTGCCGCCACAGCAAGAGTCCTCGCGTGCTGGTCCGCCTGGCGGAGCGGAAAGACCGCGTCCGGGTGGAGGTCCGGGACTGGGGGATCGGCTTCGATCCCGACGCGGTTCGCGGTGTGCACTTCGGTCTGGAGGGAATCCGGCAGCGTGCCCGCCTCTTGTCCGGCGAGACCGCCATCCGGTCGGCCCCCGGCAAAGGGACCTGGATTGTCGTCGATCTGCCGCTGGTTGAGGCCGTCTCCGCCCAGCCTTCGCTCGGCGACTCGGGCGAACACATGCTTCCCACGTCCTGAGCTTGATCGAGCCTCCCGTGGCCGCTATCGTGGTGGGAGAATCGTAGCGTCGGTCCTTTTCGATCCCCGTTCTGGGGTTTCTCGGCGACCCAGGGAATCGTCCATGAAACGCGCATCGTCGGCATGGTACCTTGAACCGTCTCCTCGGGCCGTCGGTTGTCCGAGGCGACCGGGCAAGGCCGTCTTTCTCGCGTGTCTTCTTGTCGCGCTGGGATCGGCGGTTCCGGCGGGCGTCCGTGCCGGCCAGCCCGCTTCCGAGCAGGAGAAGATCGTCGCCCTGGTCAAGAAGCTGGGCGGGAAGGTCGAGATCGACGACAAGCGGCCCGACAAGCCGGTCGTCGCCGTCGACCTCCTCTTCGCCAACGCCACCGACGACGACCTCGCCCAGTTCAAAGGGCTGACGAGTCTCGAACGTCTCGACCTCGGCCGGACCAAGGTCACCAACCCCGGACTGGCCGCCCTGGAAGAAATGAAGGACCTCCAGTCGCTCAACCTGGCCGGGACCAAAGTTACCGACGGCGGCCTGGAGCATCTCAAGGGCCTCACCGGCCTGCGGCGGCTGAACGTCGGGAAGTTGATCACCGACGCCGGTTTGGAGTACCTCCAGGGCCTTGTCGCCATGGAACGGCTCGACCTCGCCGGCAACAAAATCACCGACGCGGGCCTCAAGCACCTGGCAGCGATGAAGAAGCTCACGCGGCTCGATCTCTCCAACAATCCCATCACGGGCGCCGGCTTGGAGCATCTCAAGGGGCTTGCCGAGTTGAAGGAGCTCTACCTCTACGCGAACCACGGAATCACCGATCCCGGGCTGAAACACCTCAGCGGCATGAAGCAGCTCAAGTACCTCGACCTGACCGCCACCAAGATCACCGACGACGGCGGCAACCGCCTGCAAAGAGAGCTGCCCAACACCAAGATCTTCCGCTGAGGTAACACTTCAGCCGTATGAAGTTGCCGGAAGAGGAGAAGGAAAAAGGAAAGCGCGGGGGAAAAAGGGAAAGAACGGGAGAGGGGTCCCTTTCAGAATTGTGTGATCAGGGGACGATTTCTTCCCTTTCCCATTTTTCCAGGGCCTTTCCTTTTCCCTTCCTCTGCTCGCACTTCATTCCGCTGGCCCTTGGCCAAGGGGACAGGCTCATTTTTCGGCCGTCGGGCTCCGCGGAGGGCCGCGCGCTGGCGGGCCGAAACAGGAGCCAGTCCCCGGCCTGTCGCAGGTCTCGCTCGCCCGGACCGCACGCGAGGATAACGGTCAACTCGGGTGGCCGGGCTCGGCATGAATGACCACGCGGCCCACGTCGGGCAGCCTCGCGCGGAGGTGCTTTTCGATCTGCTCGGTGAGCCCGTGGGCATCGGCGATGGAGGTTTCGGGGGCGAGCGTGCAGTGGAACGACACGGCAAGCTCGCCCCCGGTCCTCTGCACCTTGACGTCGTGGGGCTCGACCGCAACGCCGAGTCCGGCGAGGAACTCGCGGATCGCCTTGCCGACCTCCGCCTCGCTCTCACGTTGGGCGTGGACCGTCGCCGTGGCTTCCCCGGCCGGCTCGATGTGGGTGACGATCCGGGCCAGGCCCGGCACCTTGCTCTTCAGGTCTTCCTCGACGCGGGTCGCCTGCCGGTGCGCCTCCTCCAGGCTGAGCGACTCATCGACCTCCAGGTGCAGTTCGAGCGAGCACTTGCCTTCCTGCTCGTAGAGCCGGATGCCGTGGGCCCCCAAACCGTGGCGTGCGGCGAGGATCCGGACCGTCGTGAGCACGTCCTCCGCAGGCGCAGCCACCGGTTCGAGGTGGACCACCACATCGGCACGGGGCAGCACCTGCCGGATCGCGGCCTCGGCCTCATCGGCGATCTCGTGGGACCGCTCGAACGTGGCGGCATGATTCACGGCCAGGGTGACGTCGGCGAAGACCTCCGCGCCGCTCCGCCGGACGCGGACCTGGCGGACCGCCGCCACATCGGCGACCGCGGCCGCGACCGCGGCCACTTCTTCGCGCAGGTGTCCGGGAACGCTGTCCAAGAGGTCGTCGATCGATCTCCTGCCCAGTTGCACGCTCACCCAAATCACGATGAGCGCAACCCCCATGGCCGCAACCGCGTCGGCATGGACCAGCCACGGCACCTCGAACCGGGCGCCCGCCGCCACGGCAATCAGCCCGAAGAGGACCACCATCGACGACCAGACATCGGTGGAGAAGTGAAGGGCATCGGCTTCCAGGGCCTGGCTTTGGTGCTTCTTCGCCGCCCGGGACAGAGCCCGCGATCGCGACAGGTCGACCAGGATGGAAATCATCACGACCAGGAACGCCCAAAGGTTCGCGTCGACCTCCACCTCCGCCGCGAGTGCCAGACGCTTGACCGCCTCGTAGAGGATCCACACGCACGTGAGCAGCAGCAGAGCGGTCTCCCCCAGGGCCGAGAGGTTCTCGAATTTGCCGTGGCCGTAGGTATGCGTGCGATCGGCGGGCTGGCCCGACATCCGAACGGCCCAGAAGGTCATGGCCGCGGCCACCAGGTCGAGGGCCGAGTGGGCAGCCTCGGAGAGGATGCCGAGGCTGTTCGTGGCGAGGCCGACGACGAGCTTCATCCCCGTCAGAAGCACCGCTGCGGCGAGCGACGAGAGGGCGACCCGCCGCTTCTCTCGGGTCGCCTGGGCACGGTCGGTTGGGGCTGCTGCGTCATCAAGCATTGGTAATCGCGATTTCTCGTGGGGCTGCCATTTTGAGGCGGCCCTCACCCTAACCCTCCCCCGGAGGGAGAGAAGACCGATCCAACGCACTTCCCGGACAGCCTCTTATAGCTTTGAGTTCTGCCCATGTAAACCGACGATTTGTACCCTGCCGTAAGGGGGATCCTTGTCGAAACTCGTTCCTCGGGACCGCGCGCGGGACTGCCGCAACGCCGTGGCGACCTACACTTGTGGGGCCAAACCGATCGCAAGGGTCATGCCATGTCCATGCGCGCCAAGATCATCGCCATCCTCTTCGCCAGCGCCGCCGCCATCTTCTTGGCCGATGCGGTCATCGAGTGGTTTGTGGTCCTCCCCAAGTTTGTCGCCTTGGAGCGCCGGGAGGCGGTGTTGGATCTGGACCGGGTGACGCAGGCCCTCGATCGGGATCTGGACCAGCTTGCGCGGGCCACGAAAAACTATGGTGAGTGGGACGACGCTTACCAATACCTCCGGACGCGGTGTCCGGAGTTCATCGCGTCGAACCTCGCCCCGGAGGCGTTCGCCACGCTGCACCTGAACCTGGTCCACTACTACGATCTCGCAGGCCGCCTCGTGTGGGGCGAGACTCGCAGCGCAAACGACGGAGCCCCGCTGAACATCCCGGACCTGGCTCCCGCGGAGTTCGCCCCATCGAGCCTCCTCATCGCGACGGACGGACGACCGGCGGGCGTGCACGGACTCGTCTCGGTGGGCGAGGACTTGATGCTCGTGGCGTCGAACCCGGTCTTGACCTCGCAGGGGAACGGCCCTGCGCGGGGCACCGTCGTGTTCGGACGCCTGCTCACGCCCGAGGACCAAAGGCGTTTGCGCGAGCAGACCAGTGTGTCGTTTTCACTCCTTCCAGGCACCGCCGCGGACGAGTGTCCCGAAGAGGCATTCGACGAAAGCCGGCGCGATACGCTTCGGGCGAGCCGGTGTCTGAGCGACATCCACGGCCGGCCCGTGCGCGTGCTCCAGGTCGAGTTGCCTCGCCGGATTACGGCGCAAGGGTGGGCGGCGCTGGTTGTCGAGAATCTCTGGATGCTCGCGGCCCTGGTCGTCTTCGTGGTGGCGGTCCGATGGAGTCTCGGCCGCTTCGTGCTCTGCCCGGTGCAGGAGTTGATCCGGCACGTGCTCTGGATCCGGCAGAGCGGCGATCTCTCGCGCCGCCTCGACATTCGCAGCAACGATGAAGTGGGCACGCTGGCCCGCGAGTTCGACCTCATGCTGACCCAGTTGGCACGTTCGCAAGCGGCGAGGATCCGGTCCGAGAAGCAGCTCAAGGCCGTGCTCCACGACCACCCGGACCTGATCCGGCGATTCACCCCGGACGGGACGACCACCTTCGTGAATCGCTCCTACGCCCGGTACTTCGGTACGTCGGAGGAGGCCCTGATCGGGAAGAAGGAGGGCCCGCCGGCGCTCGAGGAGGATCACCCGAACGTGGAGGCCCATCTCGCGGCGCTGAGCACGGCCTGCCCCGTGACCGAGGTGGATCATCGCGTCCGGATGCCCGGCGGCGAAGTGCGGTGGCTGCACTGGACGACGCGGGCCCTCTTTGATCCGGAGGGGAACGTGGTGGAGATTCAGTCGGCAGGCCGCGACATAACTCGCCAGAAACAGCCTGTCTCTCCTAATGCGGCGGCCCCCGCGGCAAATGCCATTCCCACGTGTCTCGCCTCCGGCACGGCCCCGTCGCTTCCGTCCGCCCCCGCCATCTAAGTGACCTTGCGTGATCGTGGGAGGGCGAGGCTCCTGCCGAGCCGTCATGTACCC
>Ga0067045_1028952_pt1 | contig 25459 bp, 24 predicted proteins | sample TerdegcTABiofilm_FD_59184 | JGI IMG/M metagenome (GOLD analysis project Ga0067045, IMG submission 59184) | Combined Assembly of (Gp0054472, Gp0054536) Wastewater bioreactor microbial communities from Singapore -Terephthalate degrading... | reverse complement strand
CCGGCTTCGCCGGCCGCGGCTTCCATGGCGGTCAGTATCTTGCGGGCGGTTTCCGGGGACAGGACCCGGCGCACCGGCTGGGCGGGTTCCTCGGAGACGGTGCTGCCGTCCGGGGCCAGGACCCGGCTGACCAGCCGGGGCTTCATGAGCACCCCCCCGTTGGCGATGGCACCGGCCGCCGCGGTCATCTGGGCCGCCGTGACCAGGAGCTCCTGCCCCATGGCTATGGTGGGCTTGGACCGGAGGGACCAGGTCTTGGGATCCCTAAGGGATCCCGGACTCTCCCCGGGCAGGGGAAGGCCGGTGCGCATCCCGAAGCCGAACTCCCGGAGGATATCGTAGAAGTCCAGGGCGGATACCGTGTCCGACGCCTGGCCGGCGCCGGAATTGCAGGAGTATTTCAGGATCTCCGTGACCGTGACCCGTCCGTGGTTTCCCAGGCAGCGGATCCGGATGGTTTCCTCCGGCGATACGACCCGTTCGTAGGCTCCGTCGCAGTAGAAGGCCGAGCGCTCGTCGATGGCTCCGAGCTCCATGATCCCCGCCATGCTGAAGACCTTGAACACCGAACCGGGCTCGTAGGCGTAGAGGGCCGGACGGTCGGACCAGGTGGTTTCGGGATAAGCCAGAAAATCGTTTGGGTCGAAGTCCGGCATGGAGACGTAGGCCAGTATCTCCCCCGTGGACGCCCTCTGGGCCAGGAGCATGACGGCCTCGGCGCCGTTGTCCTGCCAGGCCTTCCTGGCGATCCTCTCCAGGAGGTACTGTGCGTCCGCATCCAAGGTCAGGATCACCTGGTTGCCGTAGACTATCCCCCCGTTCTCCCCCGCCGCGGCCCGGGGGGCCAGCTCGTTCTCGTACTTGGCCTCGATTCCCCCCAGCCCGTAGTGGTCGTTCCCCACGAAACCCACCACGTGGCTGGCCAGGGTCCGCTCCGGGTAGAGCCGGCCGTGGACCTTCTCCACGATGAAGCCCGAGAGACCCCGGCGCCGCTTGAGCTCCTGGACTTCCAGGGCCCGGGAGGCGGGTATTCGCTTGACGGCGTACATAAAGTCCGCCCGGCTCGTTTCCACGGTCCGGCGGACGGAGCCGGGCTCCAGCTCCAGAAGCCGTTCCAGCTCCGCGGCGTCCTCTGTCCAGAGTTCCTTGTCCAGTTCCGGCCGCCAGACGGCGATGTTGTAGAGGTTCGTATCCACCGCCAGGGGGCGGCCGTTCCGGTCCAGGATGGATCCCCGCACGACTTCCGGGGGCTTGGCGGAGGCGGGGGAGGGGCCTTCGGACGCGAGTTTGGCGTACCGCGCCGTCACGATCGCGGCGAAGGCGGCGAGGAGTGCGATGGCCGTCCAGTACCTCAGGTGCCTTCGTTCCATGGGATTCCCGTCGATCGGACCTTTCGATTTCCGCCCCGGGCCTCAGCGCCGGAGCCGGATCACCCGGCCGGCTATGTCGTCCATGCCGACCGGACCGTATTCCCGGGAATCCCGGGATTCCGGGGGATTGTCCCCCAGGAGAAAGATCGGCGCCCCCCGCGGCCCCTCCGGGTATGGAACCCCGGAGGCCGCCTCGGAGGCGACCCTCTTGACCACCCGGGTCCCGGTGGAGGGGGGGTAGGCCAGGACCGTATCCCCCGATGCCGGAACCCCCCAGCGGACCCAGTAGGTTCCCTCCCGGCCGGGGGTCCTGAGCCCGTACGCGCACTTGAGAACCAGGACCAGGGAGCCCCGGGATACGAAGGGCTCCATGGACCGGCCCTCGACGATCGCCAGATCCACGGCGAAGACCTTGACCGCCAGGGCCAAGGCCACGGCCGTGAGGAGCGCCCCTCCCCCGGAGGGGAGGCGGGTTCCGGAATCGGGAGAACGGCAGCCTCCGTCCTGAGGGGCCGCGCGTGCGGGCCGGGAGTTTCCATTCGACACGGCGCGACCTACTATAATCCCCTGTCCGGCTTTTGTCGATAAATGGAACGCCATGGATATGGACAGCGTCATCGGCCGGCAGCGTGTCAGCCCCCGGAGAAAACCCGTTCACCTCAACCCCCCGACCCCTGCGCCGCGCAACCGGACCGTCCCGGTTCGAGGCAGGCTGTCCCTGTTCACTCCGGGCAGGTTTTCCCGCTTCCCTCTTGTCGGAGCCGCCAAAGGATCGGACGGCCCGGGATCGACCCCCCGCGCCGCGGCTCCGCGCCCGGGGCATTCCGCTCGAACCGCCGGGATCGCCGCTGCTGCCGTAGTCGCGGCCCTCCTGTCCCTCGGGGCGGCGGGCGGCATCCCCGCTCGGTACCGCGCCCCCGCCCGGGTGGTCCTTCACGAGGAGCCGTCCTCCCGGGAGATCCTCTCCCGCTTCGTTTCCCCCGAGCTCGGGGACGAGACGGACGGCGGACCGGGGTTCGAAATGCCGCCTTTGCCCGTAACCCTGGCCGTCTCCACCTATGTAGTTCGCCCGGGCGACGCTCTCTCCTCCATCGCCGCCCGCCATGGTGTCAACCTGGACACTCTGATCAGCATGAACGGAATCACCGACGCCCGCAGGATCCGGGCGGGCACCCGGCTCAGGATCCCCAATCTATCCGGGATCGTGCACGTAGTCGCCCGGGGTGAATCGGTCGGTTCCCTGGCGTCCCGGTACGGAGTCTCCCCCACGGCTCTCCTGGACGCCAACGATTTGGGATCCGCGGTCATCCGGCCGGGCCAGACCCTCTTCATCCCCGGAGCCCGGATGTCCGCTACGGACCTGAAAAAGGCCCTGGGGGAGCTGGTGGCCTGGCCGGTTCGGGGACCCTTAAGCTCCTACTTCGGGTATCGCCCGAACCCCTTTACGGGGATCCGGCAGTTCCACAACGCCATCGACATCGTAGCCCCGGAGGGGACCCCCGTACGGTCCGCGATGGACGGCCGGGTCGCGGACACGGGGTACAACGCCATCTACGGCAACTATGTGATCCTGACCCATCCGGAGGGCTACCAGACCCTGTACGGTCACTTGAGCAAGATCTCGGTAAAGCGCGGAGCCTCCGTGCAGCAGGGGACGATCCTGGGCGCCGTCGGGACGACAGGGTACAGCACGGGGCCCCATCTCCACTTCTCGGTGTTCAAGAAGGGAAGCGCCGTGGATCCCTTGAAGCTTCTGAAGTAGGGGTATCTCTTCATTGACGCGCGGACCGATCGAAGGTAATATCCGGTAAGGGTCGGGAGGGTTCTATGCGGAAACTCGTCATCGTGGTCATAACAATCTTGGCCGTGTTTACCTTCATTCGCGAGTATCCCGTTTCCGACCAGACCCCCCATACCGTCCAGCGAGCCGGTGCCGACGCTTCTTCCCCGAATTAACCCTAAAGTCCCTCTTATTGTACTTTTTCATACGCATAGTATCTCCCAAAGTCTAAAAAAATATACGGTCAGCCTTGAATTTTGAGCCCCGCCGCGCTATAGAGGCAACAATTCCATATAATAGAAATAAATAAAAACACGGCTCCAGTCGGATTAAGGTTGGCACGGAACTTGCTTATCTAATAGTACGATGAGTACCACGACGAACAAACCACGAAGCGGCGACACGGACGACAGTCTCCGGTCGTACTACGCCAAGATCAAGACCATCCCCCTCCTGACTGCGGAGGAGGAACGGGCCCTGGCCCGGCGGATCCGGGCGGGGGACGAGGAAGCCCGGGGACGCCTGATCGAGGCCAATCTCCGGCTGGTCGTCAAGATCGCCCGCACCTTTTCCGCCTACGACGTTCCCCTGATCGACCTGATCCAGGAAGGCAACATGGGGCTCATCAAGGCCGCCGAGAAATTCGACGACCGCAGGAACGTCCGGTTCTCCACCTACGCGTCCTGGTGGATCAAGCAGGCCATCACGCGGTCCCTGGTCAACAGCCGCAGGGCCATCCGGCTCCCGCACCGCAAGGAGGAGCTCCTCAAGCGGATCCAGCGGACCTACAACACCCTGACCCAGACCCTGCAGACCGAACCCTCCAGCGCGGATATCGCCCGGGACCTTCGGGTGTCCGAGGACGCGGTGAACTCGATCTTGGAGATGTCCGGCAGCCTGGTATCCCTGGACGCGGAGGACGGGGAGGATTCCGGTTCGGTGATCGACATCGTGGAGGACAGCACCTACGAACCCTCCCGCCAATTCGACGAAGTATGCACCCGGGAAAAGGTCCTGAGCATGCTCGAACTGCTCATGGAAAAGGAACGGCGGATTTTGCTCTACCGTTTCGAGTTCTTCGGCGGGGAGAAGTATACCCTCAAGCGGATCGGCTCGGAGCTGGGAATTTCTCCGGAGACGGTGCGGCAGATCGAAAAGCGGGCCTTGTCCAAGCTCCGGGAGCAGGCATCCTTCGCGGAGTACGCGGCGATTTGATTTTATTCTAAAAACTCCAATTGCGCGGCTGACGATTTTCCGTTACAATTTCAGCTTGACCTTCCAACCGCCGATCCTGTAAGGGAGACGCCGCAGAGTTCGCCCGGGGCAGTGTCCCGGGCGGTTTGGAACGGAGAGCGATGCCGCTAGAGCACACGGATATCCAGTCCATCATCCAGATCGACTCGGAGCTCAACAAGATCCGGGACTATGACCTGCTCTTGGAGCGTATCCTGCTGGAAGCCCGCAGGGTCGTGAACGCCGACGCGGGCTCCATCTATATAAAAGAAGGCGATACCCTCGCCATCAAGTATTCCCAGAACGACACCAAGCAGAAGGCCCTTCCCCCGGGTGAGAAGCTCATCTACAGCATCTTCACGATCCCGGTGAACGAAAAGACGATCTCCGGATACGTGGCCAAGACCGGGGAGTTCGTGAACATCCCGGACGTCTACAACCTGCCGCCGGGCTGTCCCTTCAGCTACGACACCAAGTTCGACACGATCTCCAAGTACAAGACCACCTCCATGATGACCATCCCCCTGAAGACCCAGAACAACGTGGTCCTAGGGGTCATCCAGGTCATCAACGCCAAGGACTCGGCCGGGAATGTGGTCCCCTTCAGCAAGGACGACGAGATCCTGGTCACCCACTTCGCGTCCAACGCCACCGTCGCCCTCCAGAGGGCCTACCTGACCCGGGCCATGATCCTGCGGATGATCCGGATGGCGGAGATGCGGGACCCCAAGGAGACGGGGGCCCATGTCAACCGCGTCGCCGGCTACGCCGTGGAGATCTACGACCGCTGGGCGTTCAAGCAGGGCATTCCGGAAAAGGAGCGGGACAAACAGAAGGACCTTTTGAAGCTGGCCGCCATGCTCCACGACGTGGGCAAGGTAGGCATAAGCGACACGATTCTGAAAAAGCCCGCCCGGTTCACCGAGGATGAGTACAAGGTCATGCAGACCCACACCATCTACGGAGCCAAGCTCTTCGACGACCCCCAGTCCGATCTGGACACCATCGCCGCGGAGGTGGCCCTGACCCACCACGAGAACTGGAACGGAAAGGGCGGCTATCCGGGCTGGGTGGATCCCTCCACGGGGAGAATCCTCAAAAAGCGCAGGGACGGAACCCCCCGGCCCCGCAAGGGAGAGGAGATCCCCCTCTGGGGACGGATCGTCGCCATCGCGGACGTCTACGACGCGCTGATCTGCAAGCGCGTCTATAAGGAACCCTGGGACGAGGACAAAGTCTACTCGGAACTCCGGTATATGGCGGGCACCAAGTTCGATCCGGCCTTGGTCGAGATATTCTTCGAGATCCTGCCCCGGATCCAGCAGATCCGGGAGCGCAACCCCGACGCGGGGGAGTGACGGCCGGTCTCGATGCGACGGTTCGGTGCCCCGACCGAACCCCGGTTCCGCTCGGAAGGGCCGCTGGCCCTCCGCGGTTGACCAGGGCCGCCGGGCTGTTCTACACTCCGGCCATGATCACCATCCACGAACTCCGCAGAAAGTACATAGAGTTCTTCAAGTCCAAGGGGCATGCGGAGATATCCGGCAAGTCCCTGATTCCCGACAACGACCCCACGGTTCTGTTCACCACCGCGGGCATGCACCCCCTGGTGCCCTACCTCCTCGGGGAACCCCACCCGGCGGGCAAGCGGCTCACGGACTACCAGAAGTGCATCCGCACCGGGGACATCGACGCGGTGGGCGACCCCAGCCACCTCACCTTCTTCGAGATGCTCGGAAACTGGTCCCTGGGGGATTATTTCAAGGAAGAAGCCCTGGCCTGGAGCTTCGAGTTCCTGACGGACCCGAGGTGGCTGGGCATCCCCGCCGAAAAGCTCTCCGTGACGGTCTTCGCCGGGGAGGAGGGCATTCCCCGGGACGACGTGTCCGCGGAGATCTGGAAGAAGCTGGGCATTCCCGAGGAACGCATCCATTACCTTCCCCGGGAGGACAACTGGTGGGGCCCCGCCGGGGAGACCGGCCCCTGCGGCCCGGACAGCGAGATGTTCGTGGACACCGGGAAGCCCGCCTGCGGCCCGGACTGCCGCCCGGGCTGCCACTGCGGCAAGTACTTCGAGGTTTGGAACGACGTCTTCATGCAGTACAACAAGGATTCCGAGGGCCGCTACATCCCCCTCGCGGCCCCCTGCGTGGACACGGGCATGGGCATCGAGCGGACCGTGGCCATGCTCCAGGGCAAGAAGAGCGTCTACGACACCGAGGCCTTCACGGATGTCCTGGCCGCCATCGGCCGGGCCTGCGGAAAGCCGTATGACGCGGACGACGAGTCCGGCAGGTCCTTCCGGATCATCGCGGACCACGCCCGGACCTCCACGTTCATCCTGGGGGATCCCAAGGCCGTCACACCCTCCAACGTGGGGGCGGGCTACGTCCTCAGGCGGATCATCCGCCGGGCGGTGCGCCACGGACGCAAGCTGGGGATAGAAGGCAGCTTCCTCCCGGGGATCGCCCAGGTCGTGATCTCCACCTACGCCGAGCCCTACCCGGAGCTTGTGGAGAACCGGGCCCGCATCCTGGAGGAGCTGGCCAAGGAGGAGACCAAGTTTTTGGAGACCCTCCAGAAGGGAGAGCACGAGTTCGAGAAGATGCTCCCCAACCTGCTCAAGAATCCCCGAAAGGTCATGTCCGGCCGCCTGGCCTTCAAGCTCTACGACACCTACGGCTTCCCCATAGAGCTGACCGAGGAGCTGGCCGCCGAGAACGGGATGACCGTGGACCGGCCGGAGTTCGACGAGGCCTTCAAGAAGCACCAGGAGCTCTCCCGGGCCGGGAGCGAGCAGGTCTTCAAAGGGGGACTCGCGGACCACGGGGAGGCGGCGGTCAAGTACCACACCGCCACGCACCTGCTGCACAAGGCCCTCCGCCTGGTCCTGGGGGACCACGTTGCCCAGAAGGGCTCCAACATCACCGCCGAACGGCTTCGCTTCGACTTTTCCCATGACGCGCCGATGACGCCCGAACAGATCCGGAGGGTCGAGGAGATCGTGAACGAGCAGATCCGACGGGATCTCCCGGTTTCCATGAAGATGGAACGCCTGGAGGACGCCAAGGCGGAAGGTGCGATCGCATTGTTCGGGGAGAAGTACGAGGAGACCGTGAAGGTCTACACCATCGGAGATTTTTCCAAGGAGGTCTGCGGAGGCCCCCATGTGGAGCGCACGGGGGTCCTGGGCAAGTTCGTGATCCAAAAGGAGCAGAGTTCCAGCGCCGGGGTGCGCAGGATCCGGGCGGTCCTGGAATAATCGGAACAATTCCTGCTGGACAGGTCCCCGATATTGGGGCATACTGAGAAAATGGAGATTCCGCGGCGGCTGACTTTTTTCTCGCCCGAAGGGAACCCTCGTCTGGAGCGAGTGCTGGCAGATACCGACTTCGAGGTGATCCGGGCCACCCGGGATGAGGACGTCCCCCGGGGAATCGTGATCCTGGATATATCCTCTCCGGACCTGGCCAAGCGGTTTCTACACGGCACATGGCGGTTCCCGCAGGAACTCCGGGCCCGGGGCGACGTGGTGTTGGCCGCCCTCTCCTCGGAATCCTTCGCGGATACCCGAATAGCCGATCGGCTGGCGGATATCCATTCCTTTTTCCTGGATAGCGATCCCCCAGGCAGCGTCCGGACCACGATCCTGGCGTCCATCCGCCGCAGGGATCAGGACGAGGAACTAAAGCAGAGCGAGGCCCGGTACCGTCTCCTGGCCGAGAATGTCGGGGACGTCATCTGGACCTGGGACCTGAAGAAAAGGGCCTACGATTTCATAAGCCCCTCCATCGAGCGCCTTCGGGGACTCACCGTAGAGGAAGCCCTGGCCGAGGACATGCGGGATTCCATGACCCCGGATTCCTACCGAAGGGCGATGGACAAACTCCGGGCGGGGCTCGAGTCCCTGGGCCGGGGGGTGCGGCCTGCGCCGATCACGGACTACTACGACCAGCCCTGCAAGGACGGCTCGGTCAAGACCGTGGAGATCACCGTATCGGTCATCTATGACGAATCGGGTGCCCCCGCCCATGTCCTGGGGGTATCCCGGGATGCCACGGAGCGGATCCGGGCCCGGGAGGCCCTGGAATCCTCCCTTCGCAAAAGCGAGCTTCTCTTCCGGGAACTTGAGCATCGGGTCAAGAACACCCTCGCCATGATCGCCAGCCTCCTTTCCCTCGCCTCCGACCATGTCCGGCATCCCGAGGACGCGGTCCTCTTCGAGGAGTCCCAGAGCCGAATCCAGGCCCTGGCCCTGGTCTACGACAAGCTTCTAAAGTCGTCGGACGTAGCCCACATCGACCTGGGGACCTACCTGGAAGACCTCTGCCGGTCCGTCGCCTCCGCCTTCGCGCGCGACGGGGGCGGCGTGGAGCTACAGGTAAATCGCGAGGAGGTCAAGGTCAACTCGAAGAAGGCGGCCCTGATCGGCCTTGCGGTGAACGAACTGGTCACCAACGCGTTGAAGTACGCCCGCAGGCCCGGGAGCGTCCTGGCCCTGCGGCTGTCCGTACACGCTTCGGACGGAACCCTGGAGGTGCGGTTCTCCGACGACGGTCCCGGACTTCCGGAGGGCTTCCAGGTCGACCGGGCGGAAGGGCTGGGCTTCCTGTTGGTCCGCAGCCTCGTTTCCCAGCTGGAGGGATCCTTCGAGGCCGAGACGGGATCGCCCGGGGCGGCCTTCCGTATCCTCCTGCCCCGGGGAGAGTAGACTCCGCCGTAGCCTCCGGTCCGCGGGCCGTCCGGCCGCGTTCCGGGGCGACGCTAACCCCCGGCCCGTCTCCTCCAAACCTGGGCCGCCCATCTGCCTTCCTCCCGAACCCTCCGCAGGATGTAGGGCCCTTCACAGTCCAGGCGCTCCCACCAGGCCTGGCGCGCGAAGCGTTCCACCAGGCCGAGCCAGTCCTCGGGAGAATCCGCCGTACCCTGGAGAAACCCGTATACCCCAGGCTCTAGGCAAAGGACCCCCGGGTCGGCGTCCGCAGGGGAGTCCGCCGCTCCGTCCGCGCCGGCTCCCCGGGATCGGCCGGCTCCCCGGGATCGGCCGGCTCCCCGGGATCGGCCGGCTCCGGGAAGCGCCCCGGGAGCCGAAGGGTATCCGGCCGCGGACGAGCTCCCGGCCGCCGCGGGGTCTGGAAGCGCCGGCAGAGCCCGAGGGCCGTCCAGGGGATCGAACCGGACGATCGACTCGGGATCATAGAGGGCCGCCTCCTCCGCTCCCTCGGAAACGGCATCGGTCGGAAGGAAGGGACGGCTTCCGGCCGTGGGCACGGAGGTGTAGATCAGCGGGGCGTGCAATCGAAGGATCCTCAGTTCACTATCGCGCATGCCGTATCCTGCCCGTCAGGAGGGGTTTGCGCAAGATCCCCGGTGTTCCGATACTCGCGAAATTGTGTATACTTTGAACCAATTTCAATAGTCGGTCACTTTTAAGGCTTTTTCGAAACTCCCTGAGTTTTGAAAAAGCCTCCTTTGGCCGGCCGCTCGATAAGGAGGGTACTACCCTGGCGTCCCCGTCGGATATCCCAAACTTTCTGCCCCTTCCCCGCGGGCGGTCCCTGCCCTTGGGGGGTGTCCGGCATGTGATGGGCATCCTGAACGTAACCCCGGACTCCTTCTGGGAGGGAAGCCGGATCTCCGGCGTGGAAGCCGCGGCCCGGACGGCCCTGGCCATGCTCCGGGCGGGGGCCTCCATCCTGGATATCGGGGGGGAGTCCACCCGGCCGGGCTCCGCGTACGTGCCGGAGGAGGAGGAGATCGCCCGGGTGGAGCCCGCGATCCGGGCCGTCCGGGCCGCCGCCGCCGCGGAGGGGCTGGATCCCGTCCTGTCCGTGGATACCCGCAAGGCCGCCGTAGCCCGGGCTGCCCTGGAGGCGGGGGCCGATATGGTCAACGACGTCTCCGCCCTGGAGGACGACCCGGACCTGGCGGGGCTCTGCGCGGAGCGGGGCGCGCCGGTCATCCTTATGCACAAGAAGGGAATCCCCGCCACCATGCAGGAGGCTCCCTGGTACGAGGACTGCGCCCGGGAGGTCCGGGATTACCTAGTGTCCGCCGCGGCCCGGGCTCGGGCTGCGGGCGTTCCGGGCGACCGGATCCTTCTGGATCCCGGCATCGGATTCGGGAAGCGCCTGGAGGACAACCTCGACCTTCTGGCTCGTCTTGCGGAACTGCGCTCCTGCGGGTATCCTGTGGTGGTGGGTCTGTCCCGTAAGTCCTTCATCGGTGCCTTGACGGGTAGACCCGTGGAGGAGCGCCTTCCCGGATCGATCGCGGCGGCCTGCGCGGCCGTTCTAGGAGGGGCGGACGTGTTCCGGGTTCATGACGTCCCGGAGACCGTGGACGCCCTGGCGGTGTTCGGCGCTATCCTGGGCCGGACGGCGGAGAAAGGGTAGGGAACTCGCAGATGGGATGGAGCGCCGTCACGGGGCTGTACGGGAATTTCCTCCGGCCCGCCCTCGACATCCTTATCCTCTCCTTCCTGGTGTACAAAACCTGGCAGATCCTAGTACGCACCCAGGCCGTCCAGCTGGTCAAGGGCGCCGTCTTCATGGCCGTCATCTACGCGGCGTCGTTTTTCCTTCGTCTGGACACCCTGACCTGGATCCTGAACATCCTGGCTCCGGGGCTTGTCATCGCCCTGGCCATCGTCTTCCAGCCCGAGCTCAGGAAGATCTTCATGCGGATCGGCCAGGGCAGCTTTTTCCGCGCCGGCCGCAAGCCCGGATCCACCCAGCTGGATTCCGTGTTGAACGCGGCGGAGGTGTTGGCCTCCCGGCGGCGGGGCGCCCTGATCGTCTTCGCCCGCAGCGTGGGGTTGAAGAACATCATCGACACCGGTACCCGGCTGGGGGCGGAGATCTCCTCCAGCTTGATCCTGACGATCTTCGGGCACGACACGCCCCTGCACGACGGGGCCATGGTCATAGGGGAGGGCAGGATCGTGGCCGCGGGATGTTTCCTGCCCCTTTCCGAACAGCAGGATATCCGCAAGAGCTTCGGGACCCGGCACCGGGCCGCCCTGGGGCTTTCGGAAGAGTCCGACGCGGTGGTCCTGGTGGTCTCGGAGGAGACCGGAGCCCTTTCCCTGGCCTACGACGCCAAGCTCCACTACAACCTGTCGGCGTCCCTGGTCCAGCGGCGCCTGGCCGCCCTTCTGGACTTCTCCGATACCTCCGTTCCGGAGGAGGAGGGGCCCGATGAGCCGTAAACCCCTCCTGGAACGGATCCTGGAGAACTGGCCCGCGAAGATCCTTTCCTTCATGGCCGCGGTGCTCCTCTTTGCCTTCAACCAGCTGAACCGTCTGGAGGAGCGGCCCCTGGCCCTGCCCCTCCGGGTGATGGGAAACCCGGACCTGGCGCCCGCCTCCGCCTACCCCAGGACCGTGAGGATCGTTCTCAAGGGAGAGGCCAACTCCATCTTCGCCGTCCAGGAAGGGGATCTGGAGGCGATTCTGGACCTCTCGGAGTTCAAGGCCGAGGGGGTGTACCGGGTGCCCGTGGTGGTGGAAAAGAGGGGCAGCGCCGTGGGTATCGACCCCTTGGAAATCCGGGTGGATCCCTCCGAGGTGGCCATAGCCCTGGAGCAGAGGATCACCCGTTCGGTGCCCATCGTCCCGAGTTTCCGGGGATTCCCGGAGCCCGGATTCGAGCTGGCGTCCTCGGAGCTCGTGCCCCCGATCGCGGAGATCGAAGGGCCGGCCAGCCTGGTACGCAAGGCAACGGAGGTGACCACGGAGTTCATCGAACTGTCCGGTCGGAGCTCGGACTTTTCGACCACGGTCCGGCTTCAACAGAGGGATCCCCTCCTCGGTTTCACGGGGCCCGGCACCGTGGAGTTCCGAGCCAAGATCCAGAAGGCCCTGGCCTACCGGAGCTTCGAGGGTCTATCCATCCATGTGGAAGGCCTGAATCCCGGTTTGGCCGTGACCGGGGAGATTCCCCCGGGCACCTTGAGGGTCGCCGGCGCCCGGAACGACCTGTCCGTCCTGGCGGCTCCCACGGACGCACTCTACGTGGACCTGTCCTTGATCGACGAACCCGGGGTCTATACGGTGCCCGTGGGGGTCCGGGTCCCCGCGGGGGTGAACCCGGAAGCCTGGACGCCCGGAGCCGTCACCCTGGCCGTAGTCCGAAGCTCGGAGGTGTCCCGATGATCCTGGGAATCGGCGTGGACGTCGTCCACGTCCGGCGCATCGAGCATTGGCTGACAGTACCGGGTCTCCCGGAGCGGTTCTTCCATCCCGAGGAGCTGTCCGCGGCCCGCAGCCGGGGGAACACCCTCTCCCTCTCCCTGGCGGCCCGGTTCGCGGCCAAGGAGGCCTTCGGCAAGGCCCTGGGCACGGGTCTTGCGGGGATCAAGCTCCGGGATATCAAGGTGGAGAACACCCCCTACGGCCGGCCGGACATAGTCCTGGCGGGAACCGCGCTGGATAAATTCCGGGCCGCCGGGGGCGGCCGGATACTCCTGTCCCTCACCCACGAGAGGGACAACGCCATCGCCATGGTGGTGATCGAGGACGACCGATGAGCATACTCTCCGCGAAAGGGAAGGAAGACAAGGAGAAGAAGATAACCTTCTTCTCCAAGGAGGCCGTGCGTTGTCCGGTCTGCGGGGCGGCCTTCCACCGGGAGGAGCTCTTCTCCGGGCGGGTGAACGCCGGGGACCTCACGGACGAGCTCCACCGCCGGTACATACCCATGCGGGACTTCGGGGAGGTCCACCCCCTGGTCTACGACGTGACCGTCTGTCCCTCCTGCTTCTACGCGGCCCTCCGGTCCGACTTCTCCGCGGTGCCCCAGAAGGCCGTGGACATCCTGGAACGGGAGACCTCCACGCGGATCGAGCAGGTCCAGAGAGTCTTCGAGGGCTTGGACTTCCAGGGCGCCCGGCGCCTCCTGGAAGGAGCTGCGAGCTACTACCTGGCCGCGCTCTGCTACGAGCACTTCCCGAAGGACTTTTCCCCCACCCTGAAGGGGGCCCTGTCCTGCCTCCGGGCCGCGTGGCTCTGCGGCTATCTCCACGAAAAAGCCCCGAACGAGAACTACGACTACCTGGGTCTTGTCTTCTACCGGAAGGCCCGGGTCCTCTACCGGGGCGCCATCGAGCGGGAACAGTCCGGAAAGGAACCCATCGGAGGAGCCCGGTGGATGGGTCCGGATACGGACAAGAACTACGGCTACGAGGGGGTCCTGTACCTGGCGGGGGTCCTGGAACTCAAGTACGGAAACCGAGGGGATTCCGCCTATCGGGAGAAGGTCCTGGACGAGTCCAAGCGGACCATCGCCAAGATGTTCGGCCTGGGCAAGCGATCCAAGGCCAAGCCGGGGCCCCTCCTGGACAAGGCCCGGGAACTCTACGAGAGGATCAAGGCCGAGCTCCACCAGGACGACGATTCCGACGATGAGTGAGCGGACCATACGTCTGGACCTCGCCTACGACGGGACGGATTTTTCCGGCTGGCAGAGGCAGAAGAACGGCCGTTCGGTCCAGGGGGAGCTCGAGAAGGCGTTGGCGGAGCTCCACGGGCATCCCGTCGAGGCGATCGGGGCGGGCCGGACGGACGCGGGAGTCCATGCGGAACGCCAAACCGCCCATGTTCGGTCGGACCTGCCCTCCATCCCCGGGGACCGGTTCCGCCTGGCACTGAACCGTTTCCTGCCCCGGGACGTCCGCATCCTGGAATCCCGGGAGGCGGATCCGGACTTCCACGCCCGCTACGACGCCCGGCTCCGGACCTACCGGTACTTCATCGAGACCTCCCGGGAATGCCCGCCCTGGCGCGCCCGCTACGCATGGCATCTACGAAGGGTTCCGAACCTGCGGATCCTGAATGCCATGGCGTCCACGCTGATCGGCGAGAAAGACTTTACCGCCTTTTCCAGCGCCCGGGATCCCGCGGAGAACCGGTTCCGCTTCGTCCACTCCGCTTCCTGGAGATTTGAAGGCGGACAGGCGGTGTTCGAGATATCGGCCAACGCCTTCCTTTGGCGAATGGTGCGGTCCTTGGTGGGATCCATGGTGGAGTACGAGGCGGAGGGGCGGGATCCCGCCTGGATGCGGGAGGTCCTGGAGTCCCGGGACCGGGGCCGGGCCGGTTCCACGGCCCCCGCCTGCGGGCTCTTCCTGTGGAACGTGGAGTACTACGAAACCCCGACCCGCGCCGGCCGGTCGCCCTCTGTGTCTCTGTAACGCATTGGTATATAAAGCGGAGCTATCCCTTCTTCTGGTACACTGTCAGGGTCTGGAAGGCGAATTCGATCCCCTCCTCGTCGAAGCGGCGCTTTATCTCGGTATGGATGGAGTTCTTGGCGTCCACGAAGTCGTCCTTGGCGAACCACACGCCGAAGAACAGGTTTATCCCGCTCTCCCCGAAACCGTCCACGATGAAGATGGGGGCGGGGTAGCGGAGAATCCAGGGATTGGCGTCCGCGGTTTCCATGAGGACCCGCCGGGCCTTCTCGATGTCGTCCCCGTAGGTGATGGTGATGTTGATGTTGAGCCGGCGGATGGGGTAGCGGGTGACGTTGGTTATGTTCGATTTTACCAGGGTCTCGTTGGGAATCCGAACCAGACGGTTGTCGAAGGTCTTGAGCTTGACCGATAGCATGTCGATGGAGTCCACGACACCGACCGTCCCGCCTCCCACGTCCAGGACGTCCCCGACGGCGTAGGCCTTTTCGGTAAGCAGGAAGATCCCGCTGATCAGGTTCGATATGGATGTCTGGGCCGCGAAACCGATGGCGATCCCCGCGATTCCGGCGGCTCCCAGCAGGGCGGAGAGGTCCAGCCCCGCGGCGTTGGCCAGGTTGACCGCTATGAGGAAGAAGCCGGTATACCGTACGAACTTGACCAGGAGTTCGGAAGTCCGGGGGGACAGTGTCTTCCGGGTGAGCCTCTTGGTCAGGGATACCGCTATCCGGACGATGATCAGGCCGAGGACCAGGATGCCCGCCAATTTCAGTATCGAAAGCAGGGCGTCCAGGGTGAAAATACTGTTCAGGGATTCCTTCAGGTTCAACTTCTCCAGAGTTCGGGCAATCGGGGTTGCACCCTCCATGGCCGTTCCTTTCGGGCTAGATTCCCGTTATATACCTTAATAGGTCGATGCCCCGGGTAAAGAAGCGCTCCTCGGGGCCCTTGCGGGCGGAATGCCGCACCTCCATGCGTCCGAGCAGGGGATCCATGCCCCGTTTCGGACGGACCTGCAGGCCGTCGGAGGTGAAGGAGCAGAGGACTCTGTCCGTCGCGAAGATCCCTGCCCCGCCGTAGATGGAGAGGATGTCCGTCGGGATCAGGAGGCGGGAGAGTTCCATGCTCTCGGTCATGTCGTTCCGTACGGAGATCGGGCAGACCGCCAGGTCGGGCCCAGGCTCCGCCAGGAACCTGCCCAGCTCCTCCGCCGCGCAGAAGGAGGATACGGCCGCATCGCAGAGGGTCCCTTCCTGGGGGGTTCCGAACCAGGAGTATTTACGGCGGTTCAGGGGCAGGGCCGCGAGGATGGTTCCCGCGGCGGCCAGTATCTCCGCCTGCAGGGGAAGGAACACATACCCGTCCAGCTCGACCCCGGGCAGGATGGACACGGCATGGGTCAGGAGTACCTCGTAGGCCCGGGGAGAGAGCATGGGCCGAAGGGTCAGTTCCGCCGCGCCCAAAAGGGCGGAGTATTTCCAGTCCAAGGTCTTGGGCGTGTTCCGGGAGACCGCGGCCGGGGCCGGGCGTTGGGGTTTATCCAGGAATTCCGAAGCTACCCCCCATAACACCCCTTCGGCGCGGAAATAGATGCTTACCGAGGGGAACCGTATCACGTAGACGGTTCCCGGGGAGAGGGTGACGGTGGACCACATGGCTTCCTCCGGCGAGCCGGGCGCCCGCGTCCGGCGGGTCTTCCCGGGATTCGGGCTCGGCCCCGCTCCGTTGCCCGGATGCGCCTCGCAACCGTATACTCGGGATCGCGCGGCCGAATCATCAGGATACAGGATACCATGGGGCGGACTCAACCGCCCTCTCCGGGTATCGCGCAGGAAGGTATATGGAATCCTTCGAAGGGATCGTAGGGGAACCGGGGAACGTCCGGCTCGATGTCTACGTGTCCGAGACATTGAAGCTTCTGAGCAGATCCCAGCTGAAAACCCGACTCATATCGGCGACGGTGAACGGAAGACCGGCCAAGCCGTCCCGGACGCTCCGGGAGGGAGACCGGCTTGCCCTGTCCTGGAACGCGGAAACGCCCCCGGGCCTGGAGCCCGAGGTTATCCCCCTCAAGGTGCTCTACGAGGATGACCGGGTCATCGTCGTGGATAAAGCCCAGGGAATGGTGACCCACCCGGCGCACGGAAACTGGCGGGGCACCCTGGCCAACGCCCTGGCCGGCCGGTCCTCGGCCCGAAGGGTCGACCCGGGGGCCGGGGAGTCCGAGGCGCGGCCGCCGGATCGGGCCGGGATCGTCCATCGGCTGGACAAGGACACGTCCGGGCTCCTCATCGCCGCCAAGGACGCGGAAGCCCAGGAATTCCTTTCGGCCCAATTCCGGGACCGCAGGGTCCTCAAGGAGTACCTTGCCCTCTGTTCCCGCCCCCTTCCCGCCCCCTCGGGCAGGGTGGAAGGAAGGATGGGACGGGACCCCCGGGACCGGAAGCGCTTTTGCCCCGTGGAGGAGGGCGGAAAGACCGCGGTTACGGACTGGAAGGTCCTGGAGAGGTACGGCCCCTACAGCCTGGTGGCCCTGCGTCCCCGGACAGGCCGGACCCATCAGCTTCGGGTCCACATGAAGGCCCTGGGATGCCCGATCCTCGGGGATCCCCTGTACGGGCGCCGGGATCCCAGGTTCCCGGACGCGACCCTGATGCTCCACGCCCGGAGGCTCCGCATCCTCCTGCCCGGCCGCGCCGAGCCGTCCACGTTCACCTCCGAGGTGCCGAAACGCTTCCTCCGGGTCCTGGCGGCCCTGCGGGCGGAATTTTCGGAATGTTCTCAGGACGAGGCTTGTTCAAAACTCCCTGAGTCTTGAAAAAGCTACCTTGAAATCCGAGATTGGCGAGCAATCGCAAAGCCAAGTTTAAAAGCGACCGACTTTTATAATCGGCTCGATGGTTGCGGCAAGAAGGACAAGATTCCGGAGGAGTGCCATGGTTGGGATCGAACGGGGGTATTCCATCCTCCGTCCCGCCCCGTGCGTCATGCCTAAGCATGTAAATCTTTTTTGATCTTAGAAATAAAAGCGCCCCGCCGGAAGGCGGGGCCTTGTTCCCGACCCGGGCGCCGTGCTTCGCGGCGACCCGAATCAGTATCTGCGGGGACGGTCCCCGTAGCCTCCCGAGGACCGGGGCTTGTCCATGGCTTCGTTGACGCGCAGCTGGCGCCCCTCGAACTCCTTGCCGTCCAGGGCCTGGATGGCGGCCTGGGCCGCCGATTCCTCCGCCATTTCCACGAAGGCGAAGCCCTTGGACCGGCCCGTGACCCGATCCATAACGACGTTCGCGGACAACACTTCCCCATACTGGGAGAAGAGATTCTTCAGGCTGGATTCAGTGGTGGAGAAGCTGACGTTCCCCACGTAGATCTTTTTGGCCATGCCGGGAATCCTCGAGGTCGGGGCCGGTGGGCGGCCCGCCGATTCAACCCGCCCAGGGCGGGTCGACGCCGTTTCGAATCGAACGTACGCAGGATAACTATAGACCCGCCGAACCGAGCCGTCAATTCCGATCCTCGATCTTTCTTGACAAAGGGAAGTCGATTCGTATAATCAATTCCTAATAGTAAGTAGGAGGAGCCATGAAGGCTATCGTGTATTTAGCCCTTCCTCTTACTGGTTTGATCCTGGGATGGACGATCCGCTGGCTGTACGCCAGATTTCAACTTTCCTCGGCGGAACAGACGGCCGAGCGAATAAAACAGGAAGCGGTCAAGCAAGCCGAGGCTGAGAAGAGGGAGATCCTCGTCGAGGCCAAGGACCAACTCATTCGGGAGAGAAACCAGCAAGAGCGCGAGATCCGGGAACGCAGGGCAGAACTTCAGAGATTCGAGCGACGGATACTTCAGAAAGAAGAGAGCCTGGACAAGAAAGTCCAATCCCTGGACAAGCAGGAGCAGACCCTGCAGGCCCGAGAGGCGCAGGCCCAGGAGAAAGAGGAGTTCCTGGCGGGCCAGGAGGAACGGTACCGAAGGGAGCTCGAGCGCATCTCCGGCCTATCCTCCGAGGAAGCCAAGAAGATCATCATCCAGGGCCTGGAGAACGAAGCCAAGCGGGACGCCCAGGTCATCATCAACAAGATCGAGCAGGAAGCCCAGGTAGCCTCGGACCGGAGGGCTCGGGACATCCTGGTGACCACCATCCAGAGGCTCGCCACGGAAGTGACCACCGAGGTCACCGTGACCAGCGTCAGCCTCCCCTCGGACGAAATGAAGGGCCGGATCATCGGCCGGGAAGGCCGGAACATCCGGACCCTGGAGACCCTGACCGGGGTGGACGTGATCATCGACGACACTCCGGAGGCGGTCGTCATCTCCTGCTTCGATCCCGTCCGCCGCGAGATCGCGCGGGTATCCCTGGAACGGCTCATCTCGGACGGGCGCATCCATCCGGCCCGGATCGAGGAGGTCGTCCAGAAGGTCACCCGGGAGATCAGCCAGAAGATCTTCGAGGAGGGCGAGAAGGTCGTCTTCGACCTGGGCCTCCACAACATGAACCCCGAGCTGATCAAGGCCCTGGGGCGTCTCCACTACCGCACAAGCTACGGCCAGAACGTCCTGGCCCACTCCAAGGAGGTGGCGGTCATCGCGGGCATGCTGGCCGCGGAGATCGGCCTAAACCGGGAGATCGCCAAGCGCGGGGCCCTGCTCCACGACATCGGCAAGGGTATCGAGACCGACTCGGACCAGAACCACGCGGAAGTGGGCATGGAACTGGCCCGGAAGCTGGGCGAGGACCCCCGGGTCATCAACGCCATCGGTTCCCACCACGCGGACGTGGAACCCTCCTGTCCCGAGAGCGTCATCGTCCAGATGGCGGACGCCATCAGCGCCGCCCGGCCCGGGGCGCGGCGGGAGACCCTGGACAACTACATCAAGCGTCTGGAGAACCTGGAGAACATCGCGGAGAGCTTCTCCGGCGTGGACAAGGCCTACGCCATACAGGCCGGACGGGAGCTGAGAATCCTGGTGAACAACGAACAGGTTTCCGACGACGACGCCAAGGACCTCTGCAAGTCCATAGCCAAGAAGATCGAGACGGATCTGAGGTATCCCGGCCGTATCAAGGTCACGATCATCCGGGAAACCCGTATCGTCGAGTACGCGCGTTAGCGCGTACTCGACGATGCGGATCGGAATCCTTCGGATTCCGGCTGGCAACAAAAGCGAGTACGCGCGTTAGCGCGTACTCGTGCCGACGCGCCGGATCAAGGCCGTCGATCGTGAGAATCGAAATCGGGGGGCGGCGCGGAGCGCCGCTCCCGTTTTTTGGGCCCCCGGGCGGGCCGAGGGGAACTTCGTGCAGGATACAGTCCGGGTTCTAATGCTGGGGGATGTGATCGGGGATCCGGGCCTCCGGGCCCTCTTCGCGGGGCTCCCGGCGCTCATCAAAAAGACCCGGGCCGACCTGGTCGTCGCGAACGGAGAGAACGCCGCCGGGGGGTTCGGCATCACCCGGGAGGCCGCGGACCGGATGTTCGCGCTGGGGGTCGACGTGATCACCACGGGCAACCACGTCTGGGAAAAGAAGGACGTGGACAAGCTCCTGGAAGGGGAGACCCGGATCCTCAGGCCCGCCAACTACCCCCCCGGAGCTCCCGGGACGGGATTACGGGCCTTCGAGAAGGACGGGGTTTCCTGGCTCGTCCTGTCCCTTCAAGGCCGGGAGCGGATGTACCCGATCGACTGCCCCTTCCGCACGGCCAAGGATATCCTGAAGCGGCATAAGGGCGCCCTGGCCGTCGTGGACTTCCACGCGGAGTCCACGGAGGAGAAGGAGGCTTTGGCCTTCCACCTGGATGGAGAGGTCGCCGTGTTGGCGGGGACCCATACCCATGTCCAGACCGCGGACGAGCGGATCCTGCCCGGCGGGACCGGCTACATCACGGACCTGGGTATGACGGGCCCGGCCGATTCGGTCATCGGGGTCAAGACGGACCTCTGCGTGCGCAGGAGCCTTACCCAGATGCCCTTAAAGATGGAATCCTCCGAGGGGGAGGCCGGAATCCAAGGAGCCCTCTTCGAGGCGGATGTCCGATCCCGCAGGACCCTGTCGATTCTCCGAATCCGCGGATGACGCCGATCCGGCGCCGCGCCGTTCCTTGCGCTTCGATCCGGGAATGGCGTATAGTTACCCTGATATGAGCGACCTCCTGGAACGCGACGTCTCCTCCTTGATCGATCGCTTGCACGACACGGAGCGGGACCTCGAGGCGACCTATCTGTCCCTCGGGGAACTCTTCCCAAAGCTCGTGGCGGAGACGGACGCCAGCGCCAGGACCGCCGGAGACTCCCTGGCCGCGATCCGGCAATCCAGGACCGGGACCGAGAAGGCCGAGGCCGACGACTTCCTGGCCTCCGCCTCCGGTTTCTTCCGGGATCTGCGGGAGCGGGACAAAACCTTCCTGGCCGCCGTCAACGCCGGCATCGAGCGCATCGCGGCCCTGGACGAGATCATCGCCCGGGTCCGGTCCGACTCCGAGGAGATGGAGATCGTCTCCCTGAACGCCCTCACCGCGGCTCTCAAGTCCGGATCCGCGGGGCGCGGCTTTTCGGTCATCACCGACGAGCTGAAGCAGATCTCCTTCAAGACGATCTCCGTCACCGAGGACATAAGCGCCCAGGGTCGGAAACTGCTGGATTCCTTTCGGTCCCTGGGCGCGATCCTGACCGATCTGGACGCCCTTCAGGAGCGTTTTTTCGAGGAAATGAGGAGCACCCTCGCGGAAGGGTTTTCCGCGCTGGATTCCAGGGTCCGGGAAGCCGCCGAGGCCTTCGGTGCCTTGTCCCGGGAGGCCGCGGGTGTCCGGGAGCCCATTCTCGGCATCATGCAGGGGATACAGGTCCAGGATATCCTTCGGCAGTCCATTGACCACGTCGTCATCTCCCTGCGGGAGGTGTTCAAGGACCCGACCGTCTCCCTCAAGGACGAGCTGGTCTTCACCGCGGCGGTCGCGGATCTTTCCGCATCGGTTCTCGCGGACGTGATCGAGCGCATCCGGGAAGGCGTGACCGGAATGGGAGGCCACGTCGATGAGGTGGTAGCATTCGTGGAGGACCTGGAGCTCCGGCGCCAGAGGACCGTCAGCATCTGTGAGGACTTCGGCATCGGTTCCGGAGAGGCCGCGGTCAAGGCGGAGACCTACCTGGCCCTGAAGGGGCGGGCCCTCTCGGCGGGACGGAGCCTCTCCGCGCAGGTCCGGCAGCTGAACGACTCCTTCCGGGTCCTGGCGTCCCTGCTGGGCAAGTTCCAGAACATCGTCATCGCCTCCCGGATCGAGATAGCCCGGACCCGGGCCCTCTCCGTGGTGTCCAACACCGTGGCCGGGATGATCGAGATCACCGAAAGCCTGGGGAGGGATGTGGGCCAGGCGACGGACCTTACCAAGTCCTTCATCAAGACCACGAGCTCGGAGATCTTGGCCTACGACAAGGTCCAGGAACGGAACGACGAGAGGCTCACCCTGTCCGTTCGCCGCATGGAGGACGAGCTCCGAAGGCTGGAATCCTCCCGGGAACGGGTCCGGGAGGCGATCGTCTCCTTCCGCCTCTACACTCCTCAGTTCTTGGACCTCATCCGGACAGCCCGGGAATCCCTGGATCGGTTGTCGGGGCTCAAGGATACCCTGGAGCTCCTCCGGACGGAGATAGAAGCTCTCAAGCGGCGGGCTTCCCGGGAGGCCGAGGGACTCCAGGGGAGCGGGGACGAGCTGCACTCCATCCGGAACGAGCGGCTCCGCCGAATGGTGGAGCGATTCACCATCTTCACCCACAAGAAAACCGCCGGAGTCCTGGGGGATTTCGCCGTGGAGGAAGGGGTGGAGTCCGGCGAAGTCACCCTGTTCTGACCGTCCATGTACCGCTGCGAGATCCGGGGCTTCCCGGCCCCGGTCGTCACCCTTCACCCCGGCGAATACTACTCCACCGGAGAGGACCTTGTGCTTTCCACGGTCCTGGGTTCCTGCGTGGCGGTGGTCCTGTTCGATCCGGAACATGAGATCGGCGGCCTGAATCATTTCATGCTCCCGGGATCCGTGGACTCCGCCCGGCCCCTGCTCTCCGAGAGCGCCCGGTACGGAATGTGCGCGATGGAACTGCTGATCAACGACATGATGAAGAAGGGCGTCCACAAGGGGGACCTGAGGGCCAAGGTTTTCGGCGGGGCCTCTTTGCTGGAGTATTCGGGCGGCTCCGCGGGTCGGATCCCGGAGAGCAACATCCGGTTCACCTTTTCCTACCTGGAAGGAGAAGGCATCCCCGTCCTGGCCCGGGACGTGGGGGGCTCCCTGCCCCGGAAGATCTTCGTGTATCCCCGGACCGGGAAGGTGCTGCTTAAAAGGATTCCGCGAACCCGCCTGACCGCGGTCCGGAAAGAGGAAGCCGGCTTCCTGCGGGAGATCCGAACCCTGGAATCCGGCCCGGTCGTCCTGTTCGGCGAACAGGGCCCGGAAACCTAGTCGCGGTCCCCGCAGCCCGAAGCAAGGGTCTGGGGACCTTCGTCGCACTCCAGGATGAAGTCCCCCTGGGGCATGTAGACCCGGGAATTGGGGGGGACCGACCGGGTCAGCCAGACGTTGCCCCCGATGACGGAGCCTCGTCCGATGACGGTTTCGCCCCCCAGGATAGTGGCTCCCGAGTAGATCGTGACGTCGTCCTCGATGGTGGGATGCCGCTTCACGTTCCCCTCGCTCTTGCGCACCGAAAGCGCCCCCAGGGTGACGCCCTGGTAGATCTTGACCCGATCCCCGATGACCGCCGTCTCGCCGATGACCACCCCCGTGCCGTGGTCTATGAAGAACATCCGCCCTATCCGGGCGCCGGGGTGTATGTCGATCCCGGTCTTTCCGTGGAGGTATTCGCTCATCATCCGCGGCAGGAGGGGAATCCGGCGCTCCCAGAACCAGTGGGCGAAGCGGTGGGCCACGATCGCCTCGACCCCGGGGTAGGAAAGGATCACCTCCTCCAGGCTCTTGGCCGCGGGATCCCCGGAAAAGGCCGCGGCCACGTCCTCCATCAGAACGAACCGGATGCCCGGCAGGGATTCCAGGAAGTCGTAGGCCAGGTCCCGGGCCTCCATGTGGCAGGCCGCGGGACAGCCCCGGCCGGTTTCCAGCCGGAGCCTGTAGTCCAGGCTGCGCTCCAGCTCCCGAACAAGGTTGCGGGCCGTTCGATGGACGATCTCCCCGATCAGGAAGTCGGCGTTCGTGTCCACGATCCCGTCCTCCCTCCGGTACCCCGGGAAGGCCAGGGTCTCCAGATCATCCACGATGGCCGCCACGCTCTGCTTGGAAGGTAGGTTCGGGCCGTCGGAATGGTTGATGCCCCCGACCTCCTCGTAGGAGGACAGGAGCTTGCGGATCGTGGCGGCTAGGGCATCCATGGGAAGGTCTCCTGTCCGGACAGCCGGGTCATGGCCGGGTCCCGGAGGCGGCGGAATCCCCCTCGGGCTCCCCGCTTCGAACATACCCCATGACCGTGAAGGCCGCGGCCATGCAAACCGCGCAGAAGGCGAAGATTCCCCGGTAGCCCGCCAGGTCGATGATCCCGCCCGTGACGGGCGGGGAGAGGATAGCCGCCCCTTGGCTGAAGGTGTAGTACAGGCCCGTGTAGATCCCGACGTTGCCGTACCGGGACATCTGCCAGAGCATGGGGAAGGAGTTGGTCACCACGCTGACCCAGAACAATCCGAACAGGAAGAGGATGCCCCAGAAGAGGTAGACCTTGGCCGTTCCCGCCAGGCCCAGGGCGGACGAAAGGGGATCCAGGAAAAACAGCGCGCTCACCAGGATCGTGAGGGCGGCCAGGGCTATCCGGATCGTCCGCCTGCGGCCGATCCGGTGGGCCGCGTACCCGGAAGGTATCGCGAACAAGGCATACGCAATTCCGACCATGCCCGCCCCGAAGGCGGCGCGTCCCTGGGATACGCCCAGGGCTTCGACGCTGTACTTACCTATAAAGGGCAGGACTCCCTGGTACCCCAGGAACCACAGGAAGAGGGAGGCCAGGATCAGGAGGGCGCTCTTGTCCCCGCTGCCCGCTATGCCTTTCAGGGATTCCAGCAACGGAACCCGGGGCTCCGAGGCCGGGTCCCCGCCCCCCCTCTCCCGCACGAAGGCGAAGAGCAGGAGCACCGCAGCCAGGACCAGGGCTCCTGCGATCGGGAAGGGCAGGCGCCCCTTCGCGGGACCCAGGATGGGGAGAGTGATGTCCAAGTCCATGAGACGGGCCAGCCCCAGGGTGCCCACGATGCTTGCTATGCCGCCCATGGTGTTGATCACCCCGTTGGCCTCGGACCGGAACTCCCCGGGAACGATGTCCGGCATGAGGGCTACGACCGGTCCCCGGGCCGATTGTTTCCAGATGTTGAGCAGGAAGATCGCGGAAACCAGGGCCGTAAGGGAGGCGGCGGCCGCGTAGGGCAGCCACGCGAAGCTGAGGGCGGTCAACGGCAGGGTGACCAGGATGAAGGGCATGCGCCGACCGATGGGCGTCCGGGTCTTGTCCGACCAGACCGCCACGATGGGGATCAGGAAGAGGGCGAAGATGTTATCCAGGGTCATGACGGATCCGACGATGCCCATGGAACGGATGTAATTCCCCAGGAAGATCGGCACATAGGTGTCGTACAGCGGATCCATGAGCCCCATGGTGAAGAATCCGAACCCGATCAGGAAGGTGGTGCCCAAAAAGGGCCGGAAACCTTTTTTCTCCTCGGACATCTAGATCGCTCCTTTCGGACTCAGTGGTCCGTTGTCGGCGGCCGCTGGTCGGGAATCAGGACCAACCGGACGGCGGCGGATCGTTCCAATTGTCTAGCAGCCGACCCGCCCGTCGGGATCGACGAAGACCGAAGGTCTTCGTCTCCGCGAGCCGCGTCCGAGGCTC
>Ga0067045_1028953_pt1 | contig 25462 bp, 26 predicted proteins | sample TerdegcTABiofilm_FD_59184 | JGI IMG/M metagenome (GOLD analysis project Ga0067045, IMG submission 59184) | Combined Assembly of (Gp0054472, Gp0054536) Wastewater bioreactor microbial communities from Singapore -Terephthalate degrading... | reverse complement strand
GCTCGGGGGAGAATAGATCCCCCGAGCCTACAACAGGAATGGATAAGGATCTGGACAGGCTCTCTATCTGTTTCCAGTTGGATTTCCCGGAATAGACTTGGCTTCTGGTTCTCGGATGGAGGGTTACGAGGGATGCTCCTGCAGCTTCGATAGCCTTTCCTGCTTCAAGAAAGTTTATATTCCGGTCATCCCAACCGGAGCGGATCTTTGCGGCGACAGGCACCATGGTGCCTGATTCCTCAACAGCCCTGACAAGGGTCTCTACGAGCCTGTGGATTTTTTCCGGGTCCTTCATCAAAGCTGCCCCTGCTCCTGTATTTGTAACCTTGGGAACCGGACATCCGCAGTTAAGGTCCAAAAGAGTGGGTTTAAAAGGGAGGACCTTCTCCACAGCCCTTTTCAGACAGTCAGTCTCAGAGCCGAAAATCTGAACTCCCCAGAAATGTTCCTCCTCGCCTCGGTCAAGTAAGGCAAGGGTTTTACTGTTATTTCTTCCCAGGCCTTCGCAGGAGATCATCTCTGTAAAGGTAAGATCCGCCCCTCGAAGGAGGCAGATCTCCCGGAAGGCCCGGTCTGTATATCCCGCCATGGGGGCTAGAAAAAGATTGCCCGGTATTGTAACACCGGGCAGTATAAGAGGTCTGTACAAGCTCTTCATCGGTTTTAAGGAATCTCCCTTTCTCTTAGGAGAGGCCAAAAAAGGCCAAGGAATTCTTAAAGAGCGTGTCGGAAAGCTCTTCTATCGGTTCCTCCCTAAGTTCAGCGATGAATTTTGCTGTAGAGATCAGGTAGGAGGGTTTATTCCTCTTTCCGCGGTATTCCGAAGGGACCATGAAGGGGCTTTCCGATTCTATCAGCATACGATCAAGAGGCATATTTTTTGCTGTTTCATGCAGGTTCCTGGCATTTCTGTAGGTTACATTCCCTGCGAAGGAGATATATATATCCAGATTAAGGGCTTTTTTAGCATACTCCCAATCTTCGCTGTAACAGTGTAGAACGGCCCCTCTTTTTGGGATTTTATCCTTTAATATATCCAGAATATCCTTCCCGGCTTCCCGGTTATGGATTATTACCGGTAGATTGTTTCTCTCTGCAATCTCTAATTGCCTGATGAATAATTCTATCTGGGAATCGCGGTTACCGAATTTTCTATAATAATCTAGACCTATCTCCCCAAGGGCGATAACTCTGCTCTTTTTAATCCCCTGCTCAATGGTAAGCTGCCAATCCTTCCCTGGATTTTCCACTTCCGAAGGAGAGACCCCAATACTGTGGTATACATTGTTGGCCATGGTGAGGTTTTCATATACCTGAAAAAAATCCTTCAAACTGTTGCAGATGCTTAATATATGGATAACCCCTGCTTGTTTGGCCTCCTGTGTAATTATAAGTTGTTCAATCGGGTCTTCCGTAATCAACCCGATGTGGGCATGAGTATCAAAAAATTGCATTGTCTTCCAGCTTTGTAAAAGATTATAATACCCCCATAGGAGGGTATTCTCCGTACACCCACGGAGAAAGGGACATGATCAAAATTCTTTATATATTTTCCCGTTTTTAGGGCGTATAAACTTAATAAGTACATCCCCCCACTTTACTTTTCCAGGAAAGAGGTCGAATGTACTTATATATGGTATACGATACCATGAAGATTTGCAGTCGTCAATAATTATTTGACAAATATTATGCTGCGTGATAGGCTTTTAGTGTTTTGGGAGGAGAAATGATCCGTGTCGCCGGTTAATCAATATAAAAAAGCAGAAAAACGACTTGTATCTCGCTGCAGTAACTGGTTTAAAAAATTCACTTCCCAAATAAATGAAGCAATAAAAAGGTTCCTCGTATTAGGACGGCAAAAATTTACAGTAATGTTCATTCCCCATTCGGAAAAGAAAATATTCAATTTCCGAATCTCTCTGTTTTCGATGTTCTTTATCTCCCTCCTCTTTTTCTGTGTCCTGGGAGTGTTCTTTTACCTATCAACCCATTACAGCGGATTCTCCAGAATTCTCCTCCAAAAATCGAAGGCCTTAACAGAATCAGAAGCAAGCTTGGAATTGATCAGGGACGAGATAGCCGAAGTTACAAAAATCTCCAGAGTATTTCAATCCACGTTGGATAATACCTTGAAAGCCCTCGGGTTAAATGAAACCAGCGCCCTTTATTCAAATATTGGTGACGGAGACCTTTCCTCCTTTTTTGATATTCAGGAAAAAAAGGAGGGGGTTCTACAAGAGATCAGCGAACTTCAGTCCCTGGAAACCTTTATGACCCGTTCTGTAGAGGATCTGGAAAAGATAACCAGCCTTCTGGTATCTCATAAGGAGCTTCTGGTGGAACTGCCTACCTTCTGGCCCCTAGAGGGAATCAAGGGAAGATTAACCAATGACTTCGGTCTAGCAATTCATCCCTTTACAAACAATCTCTACCTTCATAAGGGAATCGATCTTGCCTTTGCCCGGGGAACCCCGATAGTTGCAGCAGCAAATGGAAAGGTGGTGGAAAGGGGATACGAGGCTCTGGGATTCGGTCATTACATAAGGATACGGCATAATTATGGTTTTTATACAAAATATGCCCATTTAGATACGGTTTATGTGGAAGAGGGCGATGTAGTAACCCAAGGTCAGAGAATTGGAACCATGGGCAGTTCCGGCCTTTCCACGGGACCTCATCTTCATTTCGAAGTGCATCTAGGATCTTCAGTGGTAGATCCAAAAAGATACTTAAATATTCAAAGAAGTTTAGGGACAGAATAGCATTTCCCTGGCAATTTTTTTATAATTAAAGTAGGAATAATTTCTAAACAATGGATTCAGGCTAAAAATGAGTGATCAGTTATTAACAGACCGTGCTTTTATAAATTCCATAGTGGGGGAGGGGACCTGTTTTAAAGGAGAATTGAATTTAAAAGGTCTGCTTCGTATAGATGGCGATTTTGTTGGAAGTATAAATACCGATGGAAAAGTTCTGATAGGGAAAAACGGGAGAGTGCAATGTAGCATTTTCGCCGGAACAGTGGTAATCGGCGGTATTTTGAAAGGAGATATAATCTCCACAGAGAAGGTTATAGTTTTGTCTTCCGGTATGATTTTAGGAAACATCACTGCTCCCAGGCTTGTTGTTGAGGACGGAGTGATTATCAACGGAAATTATAAGATCATGGAAAAGGACACAAAGACAGAGAAGCGGGAGGAAAAGGTAATTACCAATACCCAGATCTCTACTAAAGACTTTTCCAGAGAACAGGAAAGAGTCAACGGCGAGTATAAGATGGGGGATAAGACGGAAGCAGGTGAGTATTCCCCATGGAAAAGATAGACCCCTTTGATAAAACAATTTATAAAGACTATAAAAAAGAAAAGAAGGTAGCAGGCAAAAAGACTTCCACTGTAAAACCTTTTTCCGGACTTATAAGGGAGATTCAGGAATCGGAGGAACCAACAGGCGGAGGCCTAATGTATTCGGAATCCTCGGTGGAAGATTCGGATCTGGAACAGCTTTTAGATAATCTGCATGAACAGGGGGAGCATTTAAAGGAAGAGCCAACCTTCCGTAATATTAAATCCTATAAAGAGGCAGTAAAGGACTTTCTGGCGCAGGTAGTAAAAAAAACCTATTCCCTAGAGGAGAATGTTTCAGGAGTGAATATCCTTAAACGCAAAAGATTGACTCTGATTACTGTGATTGATCAAAAACTGGAAAGGCTAGCGGCAGGGATAATGGTGAATCAGAAGGAGCAGCTGGAACTTTTAAGAAGAATCGATGAAATTCAGGGTCTGTTGGTGGACCTATTACAATAGAAGGAGTATCTGTATTGAGTGATGACAGAGTAACAACCCCTACTCTTCCGCAGCAGGAAGAGATAAAGAATCAGGTTTATTATAGAGTTAAGATCATCCATTCCTCGGAAACAGAGGTCTGCACAAGTCCATTGCCGGAACCCTTAAAAAGAGGGGATAAGGTAATTGTTCCCAGCCGGTATGGTAAAGATTTGGGAATAATACTTGGAGAAACGCATTTTATTGAAGATACACCACAGGAGGAGATTATCCAGGTTCTCCGTATTGCCACAGACAATGACCTTGCCACCTTTGAGGGTAATAAAGCAAAGGAACAGGATGCTCTGGAGGTGTGTAAGGAAAAGGTACGGCTGCACAACCTAGACATGAAGCTTGTCTCTGCCCATTATCTTCTGGATGAACCAAAGATCCTCTTCTTTTTTACAGCCGATGCGAGGGTGGATTTCCGAGAGTTGGTCAAAGACCTTGTGGCTATATTCAAAATGAGAATAGAACTAAGACAGATTGGAGTAAGGGACGAATCCAGGGTAATCGGCGGCGTTGCGGTGTGTAGCAGAACCTACTGTTGCCATGGCCTTACGGATAAATTAAGGCCTGTTTCTATCAAAATGGCAAAGGAGCAGAACCTTTCCCTGAATTCTATGAAGATCTCCGGGCCCTGTGGAAGGCTTCTGTGTTGTCTTTCCTATGAATATGATTTCTATAAAGAGGAAAAGAGAAGATTCCCTCCGGAAGGAACAAGGATTCAATGGGAGGAGATCACTTATAAGGTTACGGAGATAAATGTTCTTTCCAAAAGAGTACATTTAACTGCCAGTGACGGCAGGAGCCAGGATCTTCCTCTTGTAAAATTCAGCTTTGATGATAAAGAAGGGATTTGGAAAATAATTTGAAATTTTTCAGATTCATTCGAAAACCTAAATAATTTTTTTGTGGTCTTATTGACATATTTGACTAATTTGTGATATTCTCCCCGCCAGTACAACCTTCAGACTCTGTAAAGGCATACACCAGTCTGTTGTACTAAGCATAAAGAAAATATCGAGCCGACTCAACAGAAGATCTGTAGAAGCAACGGTTTGATTGATATATCCAACCTTATTTAAGGAGAAACTATGGCACAGATAAGCAAGAATGCTCGCGGAACCTCTGGAACCCAGAAATTCCTCTGCCCCTGCGGCGGCGAAATCAAGATGAAATCCGTTTTTTCCAGCGGAAAGATTAGAACCGTTGCTGAATGCGATAAATGTAACCGACGGGAAAGAAAACCAAGAGACTTCTCGTAATAGATCTATTTCACCAATACTGTAACTATTGACAGTGTATAGATTATTTGATAGTCTGATTTACCAAAACATACACTAATAGGGAGGCTATACCCTTTGGCTGGAAAATCATCTTCTCAAAAGAGACACGAACAAAGCGAAACCCGAAGGATGCGGAACCGGAAAACAAAAAGCACGGTGCGCACTGCAAATAAAAAATTTATCCTAGCAGTACAGAATAAGGATCAGGAGGGTGCAAAAGAAGCCTTCCGGGAATGCGAAAAACTTTTGGATACTGCAAAAAGCAAAGGGATCTACCATCAGAATACAGTAGCCCGGAAAAAATCTAGATTACATAAAATGCTCAATAAAATGGAACAGGCAGGCAGTTAATAGCACTGCCTGTTATGATATTTGACCCTGGAGATTTCTGGAATTTTAATCCTGGAAATTGCCTGACTAGAGTGAGGTTCCTGCAGAATTGTGTTTTGCAAGAACCTCGGAGTATTTTAAATAAATCAGAAGAAGGATCAAAGTGAGCGGAAAAAAACTCACTAAAGCAGAGATTATTAATAATATCTCCGAAAAACTTGAGTTGAATAAAAAGGATGTTCATGCTGTTCTGGATGAACTGTTTGAGGAATTAAAGATAGCTCTTCAGGATGATAAAATTGTAGAACTCCGTGGATTTGGAACCTTTGAAACCCGGATCCGAAAAGGCCGGGAAAAGGCGAGGAATCCAAAGACCGGAGAAATCGTTCCTGTAAAACCCCACAATGTGGCGGTATTTAGACCTGGCAAGGAAATAAAACAACTGGTCTGGAATTTAAGAAAGGAAAACCAGGAGTAACTGCTTTTGATAACAACAAAACAAAAGAGAAGAGTTACTAAAAAGGAAATTCTTCTGGAGATAGGTCTCCTTTTGTTGGCCGCCTTTCTGTTTGCTGGAGCTTTTCCCAACCCGCTTTTTCTTTGGGGGATTCCGCCCCTAGGCTTCCTTTGTCTTATACCTCTTTTTATACTTATCCGCCGGTCTGGCTGGAAAAGGCTTGTTCTTTACGGTTTTATCTATGGCCTTTTGAGCTACAGTCTTTTTAATTACTGGCTTTTAACCTTTCATCCCCTAGCAATACTGATAGTTCCTGCAATCTATGCGGTCTATTTTCTCTTTTTCCTTCCAATTTTAAAACTGGCGGATAATCTTTATCCAAAATATGGTTTCCTGTTACAGACTTTTCTGTGGATTGCCTACGAGTTTCTGAAAACCAAGGGTTTTCTTGGTTATGCCTATGGGATATTAGGTTATACTCAGTTTACCTTTCTACCCCTGATACAGGTATCCTCGATTACCGGAGTATGGGGCGTTTCTCTTTTATTGGTTTTCCCACAGGCTTTAATAGCTGCGAAGGTTTCCGGTGGAAAAACTGCCTGGAAAGAGATGATTAAAAGCTACAGAATTCCCCTAATTGCCTATTGTGCTGTACTTGTATCCTGCATCCTGGGGGGGCTTTTTGTGCCAAAGGATTTTTCTCAAAGCAGACAGTGGAAGGTGGCACTGGTTCAGCAGAATATCGATCCCTGGCGGGGAGGGGTAAGAGCCTACAGAGAATCCCTTAATATTCTAAAAAGATTGTCCCTGGAGGCAGTAAAAGAGGAGCCGGAAATCATTATTTGGTCGGAAACCTCCTTTGTCCCTGCTATAGATTGGCACCTAAGATACAGAACAGACCGAGAATCGTATCTCCTGGTGCGGGAACTAATTGATTTCCTTTTGGAACAGGAGATACCCTATGTGATTGGGAATGATGATGGTCGCCTAGCTACAAGACCTGGGGGAAAAACGGAAAGAATCGACTATAATGCTACTATCCTTTTTGAAAAGGGAGAAATAAAGGAGATCTACAGAAAGATTCATCTTGTTCCTTTTACCGAACATTTCCCTTATGAAAGGGCTTTTCCCTGGGCTTACAAAATGTTGATAGAGGCAGATACCCATTTCTGGGAGAGGGGAGAAGAGTTCACAGTTTTCACTTCCGATGGAGTAAAATTTTCCACCCCCATCTGTTTTGAGGATACTTTTGGGTATCTTTCCAGGGCCTTTGTAAGGGAAGGGGCGCAGGTTATTGTAAATCTCACTAATGATTCCTGGTCCGGCTCCGTGGCTTCCGAAATGCAGCACATGGCAATGGCTGCTTTCCGGGCTGTGGAAAACAGGCGGAGCATGGTAAGGAGTTCCAATGGAGGCATGACCTGCGTAATTACACCCCAAGGTAAGGTAAAAGATATACTTCCACCTTTTGTGGAGGGGTATCTTGTAGCCGAGGTTCCTGTATATGGCGAGAAAAATACTTTTTATACCCGTTTTGGGGATTGGTTTGCCCAAGGTGCTCTAGTGGCTTCTTTCGTAATTGTTGTTCTAGGCATAGTAAGAAGGGCGAGAAAGAGGGGATAAAAGAGAATTGACAAGGAAAGGTAAGTATAGGACAATGGGAGCATAGATAGGGTCTGGTAATGGAAGAGAAAACCAAAATACTTATAGTAGATGATGAATCAATAAACCTCGATTTTTTCAATGTAATGTTTACAAAACTCGGTTTTTCTGTAGAAATGGCGGAGGATGGAGAGGAGGCTTTGGAAAAGGTCAAAACCTTCAAGCCGGACCTGATTATACTGGATAATATAATGCCTAAACTCTCCGGTTGGAAGGTCACCAAGATACTTAAGAATCATCAGGATTACGAAGAGTTTCGGGATATTCCGGTAATGATGTTCTCAGCCATGGATGATGTAAAGGACAAGATTGAAGGTTTTGAGCTAGGAATAGAGGATTATATAACAAAACCATTTAATTTTTCCGAGGTATTGGCAAGGGTCAGGGCAGTTCTTAGAAACCGGGAGCTTTACAGGGAGGTCCTTAAAAAGGAAAAGAGGATTTCCAGAATAGAATCTTTAAATGAATCTCTTATTTTTTTTACAAGGCACTTAAAGGAACCGCTTGCGGTTATTCAGAGCTGGGTAAAGGAGCTTGAGCCAGCCAATCAGGATCAGGTTAAAAGCCTCGCAGCCCAGGTTGTTCGGGAGGTGGAAAAGGTAAAAGCCTCCTTAGAAAGCCTGGAGGAAGAGATAGAGGAACTTGTCAATCAGGAAGAGCCAGCTACAAATATGCATGGAACCTTGAAGGATCTGGAAGAAAAATTTCAAAAGCATTTCTCCAATTGGAAAAGTGATCTGTAAACCGTAAAGGGGATGAATCACATGATAACGGAAGAGAAAAAAAAGGTTTTAGAACTTTTCGGAGAAGGGCGAAAACATTATAAGTTGATGAATTTCGATCAGGCTAAGGATTTCTTTCTTGAAGCCCTAAAGGTAGATCCAGAGGATGGACCCTCCAAGGTATACTACGCCCGGTGTAAACACTATTTAGAAAACCCGCCTCCAGAAGATTGGGATGGGGTTTTTGTTATGAAAACAAAGTAAGGGAACCGTTTTATTATTGAAAAGGAACGGTCTCTTTTGGGTATACGCCCTCGGTGCAAGGCGACAGTCAGTTCCGTAAAAGGAATTTATGCTAAAACCGCCGCCCGTAAACAATTCTCTACAGAAGGGTATTAGAAATGGCAAGATCCCAGGAAAGCAGGAATAATGAACCTATAATGACAACATTGGGTAAGGAAACCGTTTTTAAAGGTACCATGAAATTCACAAAATCCTTGAGGATAAGAGGGTATTTTGAGGGGGACATTGAGTCCTCCGGTTTTCTTCTTGTCGAAGAGGGAGCCACTGTAAAGGCCAATATCAAGGTCCGGTCTGTAGTGATCGGGGGTATGGTTTATGGAAATATCATTGCTACGGAGAAACTGGAGATGCTCTCCACCGGGCATGTTTACGGAAATATTCAAACCGCTAGATTAAAAATCGCCGATGGGGTGGTTTTTGAAGGTAAGTGCGAGATGATTAAAAATCCAGAGGAGGTAAATATTTTTTCTGCACCCCCAGACAAGATAAAAACCTTTGTAACCTCTTTGTGAGACTGGGGTGGAAAGATATTAAAAAAAGACCGTATATTGTGTTCTTGACAGTATTTAAAGCAGAACATATATTTAGGGTATAGTACAATGTTTTTCCTTCACAGATAATTGAATTTGTGAATGTAAATAGGATATTTTCCGTTCTGCTTAAATCTCTGCAAAGTTTGCCAATAAAATCAAGATACTTGGGACTATTTTGTTAAAGTAATCCCTTTTTTAATAAAAAATATTGGAGTTTTTTAAATGACAATAATCAGAAAGAAGAATCAGTCAGCCCAGGAGATGAAAGAGGAAGATCTGAATATGCAGAAGGAACTGAATCTGGAAGAAAATGGGAAGGAAGAGAAAGTATTGCCGGAAAATAAGTCTATAGAAACCGAAGAACCGCGACTTAAACCAAGAAGAAAAAAGATAAGAGTAGAGCTTATTAAAGAGGTATCCTCCTCGGAGGATGATCAGGAGGCGGACAGTTCTGAGGATCAGACTAAGACTATAGAGGAACCCCAGCAGGAACAGCCCTACGGGGTAACGGAAAATCAGTCAGATACAAGGGAAGATTCCGAGGAAGAGGATCTCAGGGTACTAAAAGCAATAAAACGTGGGCACAAGGCAAAAAAGATTGAAAGATCGGGGGAAAAGGAAAAACTCTCTATAAACGATCTTACAAGAATGTCTATGCAGGACCTTAGAAGTTTTGCGATTAATCTTGGAATAAGCCATGAATCCCTTCTGTCTATGAAAAAGCAGGAGGTTATTTTCTCCATTTTAAAAGCCCACACCTCCTCCGGAGGGATAATTCATGCCTATGGTTCCCTGGAAATTTTACCGGACGGCTACGGTTTTTTAAGATCCCCACAAAACTCCTACCTTCCCGGTTCCGATGATATCTATATCTCACCCTCCCAGATCCGTCTTTTTAACCTAAGAACAGGAGACACTGTTTCCGGTCAGATAAGACCGCCTAAGGATGGGGAAAGATTCTTCGCCATGCTCCGAGTGGAGACAGTGAATTTTGATGAACCCGGTGTAGCCCAGTTAAGAGTCCCCTTTGACAACCTTACTCCGCTTTATCCTATGGAAAGGATAAATATGGAAACTGAAAACGGGGATATCTCTACCAGACTGATTAACCTTTTCTGCCCCATAGGGAAAGGTCAGAGGGGCCTTATTGTTTCTCCTCCAAGAACAGGAAAAACCATTCTTTTACAGAAGATTGCCAATGCCATTACAAAGAACCATCCGGAAGTTTTTCTTATTGTTCTTCTTATAGACGAACGGCCGGAGGAAGTTACAGACATGAGACGGAATGTGGATGGGGAGGTGATTGCCTCCACCTTCGATGAACAGGCAACCCGGCATGTTCAGGTAGCCGAAATGGTAATAGAAAAGGCAAAGAGGTTTGTGGAGCATAAAAAGGATGTGGTGATTCTTTTAGACTCCATTACGCGACTTGCCAGAGCCTACAACCAGACGGTTCCAACCTCCGGTAAAATACTCTCTGGAGGAGTGGATTCTAATGCCCTGCACAAACCAAAGCGTTTCTTCGGTGCCGCAAGGAATATAGAGGATGGAGGAAGCCTAACCATAGTTGCTACAGCTCTTATTGATACAGGTAGTAGGATGGACGAGGTAATTTTTGAGGAATTTAAAGGTACTGGTAATATGGAGATCAATCTGGACCGGAAGATGTCTGACCGCAGATTATTCCCAGCCATAAACATTAAAAAGTCGGGGACCAGAAAGGAGGAGCTACTTCTTACCGAGGAGGAGCTTAACAAGATGTGGATCCTTAGAAAGGTTATCAACCCTATGGATGATACTGAAATTATTGAGTTGTTGATTGACAGAATGCGAAAAACCAAGAATAATGAGGCATTCTTAAGGTCTATGAATACTTCGGCAAATATGGAATAATTACATATCCCAAAGGGATATGAATAGGAGATAGGAATGAAAAAGGGAATTCATCCAAAATACGAAATGACAAAGATTACCTGTGCCTGTGGCAATGTAATTGAAACCCGCGCAACGGTAAAAAACATACAGGTAGAAATTTGTTCAAAATGCCACCCCTTCTTTACAGGAAAACAGAAACTGGTGGATACCGCCGGTAGGGTGGAGAGATTCAAGAAAAAGTATGGAATTGCCAACGAATAGGCAGAAAAGATTAAAAAAGGAGGCCCCAAGGCCTCCTTTTTTTACGATTTCAGAAGGAGCTTGCCGGGATTCTTTTACCGACTATTCCCGGTTATATTAAGGAAGATCCATTTTCCCCGGCGGGAGTTACGATTTTCTAAAAACCATGTAAATAAGGTAGCAGAAAAGGATCAGGATAAAAACCTGGGGCAGAAGATCTCCAAAAAGGGCATAAACAGTAGGTTCCTCCTTTACATAGACAGGCACTTCCACTAGACCGTAGGCCTCCTGGAAAAAGGGAAGGGTATTGTTCATTCTCCCCCAGGGGTCGATAACCGTAGAAACACCGGAATTGCTGGATCGAACCAAAACCCTCCGGTTTTCTATGCTGCGAAACCGAGCACTCACAAAATGCTGGGTCTGGGCTGATACGGTCTGGGACCAGGAATCATTGGTAAGATTGATTAATATTTCAGCACCGGCCTTGTAAAAATTCCTGCACAGGTAGGCAAAAGAGTCCTCAAAACAGATGGGAGTTCCGAAACTGAAGCTGCCCCCCCCCTTAAGAGGCAGGGAAAAAATCGTGTATTCCTCCCCAGGAGTCCAGCCTGCGGTATCCAGGCCGATTACATTTCGGAAGAAGGTTTCCACAAAACCGGAATAAAAGGGTATCCGTTCTGCCACAGGAACCAGATGCTGTTTCCCATAGATCCCCAGGGAATTCCCAAGGGGATCAAGAAGGATTACCGCATTCATGGCTTCAAAATTCTCAAGGTCAAGAAAAACCGGACTGCCGGTTAAAAGGGGTACCTGAATTTCCCCTAAAAAGGGGATAAAGGGATCCTCCGGTGGATAGGTCTGGTAGCGTTTTTTCCAGTTTATATAGGGTCTCCGGAGGGAATTCTCACTCCATACCACCAGATCTACCGGCTTTTTCGCCTGCTTCAAGGCTCTACGGGTAAGATCCTGGGAGGTGAGAAGGCCCTGCAGATCCTTCCCGTCCGCCCAGGAATCGGTATTCTGCTGAACCAGAACCATCTGAACCCTTTTTTGCACAGGGATCGGCTGGTTCATTGTAACTAAACCGTAGAGGAGTGAAAATATTACAAGGAGCAGCCAAAAAAAGAAGGAGGCAGACCAGGAACCGAGACCTGTATCCAGGGCATGCCTAAACCGAAGGGGGAGGAGGGGCCTGGTTTTTTCTTCCCCACTGTAAAATCCAGGGCTTTCTCTTTTAAGGATAATTTCGGAGATAAGGCTGTTACTTAAGGCAAGGATGAAGCCCACTCCCCACACTCCTAAAAGATCCGCTGTCTGGATGAGGGGGAGGATCATATTTACTGAATAGGGAATAAGCCCCCACGGAAACCCCAGGAAGCCCAGGGATTTGATGTATTCGTACACGATCCATGTAATGGCAATCAGAAAGGGTCGGTAGGGCGATGCCTTTTCTGCTATTCTGTGCAGGAACTGGGATAAAACCCAGAAATAGATCCCATGGGCTAGAGCAACCCCTGTGATTGTCCATACGGAAAAGTCCAGAAAATAGAGCAACCAGAAATAGGTAAGGAGGGAGTTTATAAAGGCAAAGAGGGCTCCGGAAAGGGCAGCTTGCCGTCTTTTTTTGCAGGTATAAAGTATATAGAAAAAGGGGGAAAGAGCAAAAAGGCCAAACAGGGGGTTCCCATAATGGAAAAGTTCATTGGGAATAGCCAGGGTAAAAAGACCTGCAGAAAAAAGGATAATAAGCAGCCTATTCAGTTTCATACCAGATCTATTATTATATAAAACTTGAACTCTTGGTATATGGATAGGGTAAAAATACCATTAAAGAGGTCTCTTTTGTTAATAATTTTTTTTTACTAAAGGTTTTTGTTGCATAGAACCTTAATTTCTTTTAATATATTACATCGATAGCCTCTTAAAAAAAAGAGGGCCGGGTTCGTATGGGTATCCAAGAATACCTTATATCCTTCAGGCTAGAGGTATCCCGATGAACAACCTTTTCTCTCTCCATAAGAAGGAATACGGTAACGAGCCCGAGGTGGTAATTCAAGCACCCGGGATTATCAATATTATGGGCGAGCATACCGATTATAACGATGGTTTTGTCCTTCAGGCCGCGTTAAACCGATCGGTAAGTGTGGCATTATCCCGGAGAAAGGATAACTCCCTCCGGTTTTTCGCACCGGATATTAATGAGCGCAAGCGCACTACCATAGCAAATCTAAAATACAAAAGGGAAGACCGCTGGGCTAATTACCCAAAGGGTGTAATAGAGGAGTTTATTCATTGCGGGTACACTTTTCGGGGCGTGGATATGACAATTTCGGGAAATATCCCCCAGTCCATAGGCCTAGGGTCCTCCGCTGCCCTTGGGATAGCTGCAGCCTTCGGATTAAAACAGCTTTATGGGCTTACAATTTCGGAAACACAAATGGTCCAGGCCGCCTATCTGGCGGAAACCTCCTTTATGGGGCTGGATTCCGAGATAACCGATACTCTTACAGCCTGTATAGCAAAAAAGGATACCATCGTCTTCCTGGATCTTAGGTCTCTGAAATATGAGTATATTCAATTCAAGCACCCGGACATAAAGTTTCTTATCACCAACTCCAATGTGCCTCAGAGCGCAAATGAAAGTGAACTTAAGGAGAGAAAGGAGATTTGTGCCCAATGCGTCTCCTATCTCTCTAAAAGGAAAAGCGGATTATCCCTCCGGGATTACTCCCCTATGGATTTGAAAAGCAGCATGGGTCTTATCCCGGAGTCTGTAAGAAGGATGTGTTTCCATGTGGTAATGGAAAACCAAAGGGTCCTGGAGGCAAAACAGTATCTTATGAACGGTGATCTGCAGGCTGTGGGAAAGCTTATGAACCGTTCTCATGAAAGCCTTAGGGACGACTTTGAGGTATCCTGTCCTGAGCTGGATTGGCTTGTAAAGAGAGCCTGGGAGATGGAGGGGGTTTACGGTTCCAGAATGACTGGTTCCGGTTTTGGCGGATGCACTATAACCTTGATTAAAGAAAGCGCTATTGACAAGTACATAGAAAGACTGGAAGAGTATGAGAGGATCTTCGGTTTTGACGCCGAGGCCTTTGTATGCGAACTTTCCGGCGGTGTTCGGGTGGTTTATCCTTAAAAAAATAGGTTAATAATGAGAATCTTACTTACCAATGATGATGGCTTCGGTAGTCCGGGCCTTCTTGCACTGAAGGATCATTTAAAGGATCATGAACTCTGGATGGTGGCTCCCGATGGAGAGAGGAGCGGAACTAGCCATTCCATAACCATCAAGGATCCAGTACGATTCAATCAGATCGGAGAAAAGGAGTTCACCTGCAGCGGGACGCCTGCAGACTGTGTACTTTTTTCAATCTTAGGAGCCCTGCCGGTAAAGCCAGATTTTGTTGTTTCCGGTATCAATATGGGACCCAATTTGGGAACAGATATCGTCTATTCCGGCACCGCCGCAGCGGCAAGGCAGGCTGCCTTTATGGGGGTTCCCGCCTGCGCAGTATCGATAAATTCCTTTAGAAAACCCTTCTATTTTGAAACTGCCGCCTCCTTTATCAGGAACAATCTGGATCTATTCCTTGAACTTTGGAGCGAGGATCATTTTATAAACATAAATGTTCCGAATATTGCTGGTAATCCTGAGATTGCGATTACTCATCCTTCCCGCCGGATCTACAAGGATAAAACCGCCAATTTTACAGCTCCCGGAGGACAACGCTACTTTTTCCTGATGGGTGATTATATAGACGCTCATTTGGAGGAGGGGTCTGACTGGGAGGCTATTACGGCAAACAGGATCTCTGTCTCCCCAATCTATCTGCATCCTATAAATCAGGCCCTGGGGGATAAGTATCACACCGCACCCTTTAAAAAACCAGGTTAAGAGTGTATACTAAAAGAGAGAAGATATGGATAAAGGCTTAAAAGAGGGGATAAGACTATTCCATTCCAACCGTTATGAACTTGCATTAAGAGAATTCCTTAATGTAAAGGACAGCCCTGCGGAAAATCTGGAACTCTCCTATTACCTGGGACTCTGTTACACAAAACTAAAACAATTTGACGATGCCCTGCTTTATCTGGAACAGGTCGTAACCTCCCACTCGAATCTTTTCCGGGTATATCAGAGCAGAATGATTCTTGCTTATATCTATACCATTACGGAAAGATTCAAGCTTGCCCAGTTTGAGCTTAATAAAATACTGGAGGCAGGTTTTGAATCTCCCCAGGTATACTGTGCTTACGGTTATGTGCTTTACAATCAGAATAATGTAGAAAAGAGTGTCGAATACCTTAAAAAGGCCTTGGAACTGGATCCGGACAATGCCACTGCTCAAAACTCTCTGGGGTACATCCTGGCGGAGGAGGAGATGGATCTTCAGGAGGCTTTGAATTACTGTAAAAACGCGGTAAGACAGAAGATGGACCACCCAGCTTACCTTGATTCCCTGGGCTGGGTTTACTACAGGTTAAAACGCTACGACGAATCCCTTACCTATCTTAAAAAAGCCTTTTCCCTTTCCGGAGGGAATAAAACAATCTCTTCCCATTTAAGAGAAGTGATGCAGAAGGTCTAAAACCCGGGGAACTGTGACTCCTTTGGGTTTTATTCCCGGTGTACTACACCAGACCTAATGTGCACCACTGCCGCCGCCCTTGAAGTTAAACTTCTTCTCCAGTTTCTTTCTCAAGATGTCGAAAATAATATTGGAGTGATAACCTATGAGTATAGATTTAATTTCCATACCCCAGGGGGGGATTCAGACTCCTTCACAGACTCAGGAAAAACAGGAATACCCCTTAATCGAACCGGATGATATCAAGGCTATTCTCTATATGGGTATACGGGGAAAGATCTCTCTGCCCCTAGAGAAGCATGATGTAGATATTATGGCATAAAACTGGTATACTTCCATTGTGATTAAGAAGGTTTCCTTTGTTATTCTTCTGATTTTTCTATCTCCCTCCCTAAACCAGATTTTTCCCCAGGAACTAGATATGGCTTCCGCCGCTGCGGCAGAAGAGTTTCAATGGGGCGTACGCTCCTTCCATTCCACTCTTTTTAATGAGGCTATCCGGAGTTTTGAAGCAGCCCTGGGTCATAAACCTGAGGATCCCCTTATAATGTATTGGCTTGGGCTCTCCTACCTTCGATCCGGTATGGAGGAAACAGCCCTTTCCCTATGGAATAGGATTATGGAAAGAGGCCGAAGTTCCTCCTTTATAAATGCCAAGATTGAACAGTTGTCCTGGAGGCGAAGTGTTTCCAGAGGCCTACTCCCTCAATCCCGGTATCTGATTACCTACAGTCATTTCGGAACAGAGACCGCCAAGCCTCTGTTTACCCGCCCAGCGGGAGTAGCCTCCGGTAGAAATGGAGAATACTATCTAACTTCCTATGCCACCAATGAGGTTCTATTATTCAGCGCCAATGCTGGACTGAGATCCAGGATTCCCGGTGGTTTGGAGGGTTACAGCCGACCCTTTGATCTTCTTGCAATGCCCGAAAAAGATCTACTCTTTGTAGCCGAGTATGGAGGCAACAGGATCACCAGAAGCACACTTTCCGGAGGTAATATTATAAGATTTGGAACCCGAGGAAGATCTCCGGGTCAGCTCTTAGGCCCTCAATTCCTGGCGGAGGATGGTAAGGGTTATATCTATGTAACTGAAGTAGGAAACCGGCGGGTTACAAAGTATGATTTGGATGGAAACTATATTCTACATTTCGGCACCCAAGCCGGAGTCTTCCGGGGTTTCCAGGAACCTACTGGGGTAGTCTGTCTGAAAGGTTATGTTTTTGTCTCCGATGCTAGGGCTCAGGAAATTCTTGTATTTGATGAAAGTGGGAATTTCCTAAAGTCTTTGGGCAAAGGCCTCCTGAATAAACCGGAGGGTCTTTCAAGATTTGACGAGGATTCTTTTCTTGTGGCCGATACAACCCGGCTCTTGCTCTATTCCATTTCCAAGGACACATTTACACTCTTTTCCGACCTGGGGGGCCAGGCAAAGAGAGTTGTAAAGGCAATTCCCTATAACAATGGGTTCATCCTTGCGGCGGATTTTGATTCCGATGCCCTTTATTTTCTTTCAGAGCTGCGAGGGGTTTATTCCAATATGAACCTGCAGATTAACAGGGTTGTAACCGACGATTTTCCCAAGGTACAGATAGATTTAACGGTGGAAGATTCCTCTGGAAACCCGGTGTTAGGTCTAGAAGCTGGGAATTTCCTCATCACTGAGGGGAGAAGGGATGTGGGGGATATCACCCTGAATTATGTAGGAAATATCGATGAAACCCTTTCTTTAGCCTTTCTGTTAGAAAGATCAGAGGAAATAAAACCTTATAAGGAGGAGATGGTTAAACCTGTATCCAACCTTGTTAGGCTTCTCCCGCCCCGGAGCAATCTCCGGGTAGTAGGAGCCTCTTCTCTTCCTATAATAGAGATTCCCGTCTCTGTTCCCTTTGGACAGTACACCAGCCGAATCTTGGCAAACAGTGATTTTTCCGCTACTTGGCAGTTTGACAGCGGAGTGCGTTTGGCGGCCTCTGAACTGCTCACCCTAGGTTCAAAAAGGGCTGTAATTTTTATTACCTCCGGTTTGTGTCCGTCTGGAGCCTTTGACAGATACAAACTTGTAGAGATTGCCCAGTATTTAAGAAACAATCAGATTCAGTTCTACTGTATTTCTGTGGGTCCTTCAAACCGGGAAATTGCAGCAGAATACAGATATCTTGCCGAAACTACCGGAGGGGGTTATCATCATCTCTATCAACCGGAGGGAATTGCCGGAATCCTTGAGCAAATTAAGACCAGGCAAAACGGCAGGTATATTATCTCTTACAACTCCATAAACAACAGCCAATTCGGGAGGGCTTATATACCCGTGGAGGCGGAAATAAACCATTTCAACAGAAGCGGGCGGGATGAATTGGGTTATTTTGCCCCTTTAACATTTTAAAATCCTTTTACTTACTTCAAACCCTCGGTTGACATCCTGGCATAATCGTTTTATATTTCATATATTAGATATAGGAAATAGGAGGAATCTTGTTTACTCTAACAACAAAAAGTAGGTATGCTGTAAGAGCACTTTATCATCTTGTAAACAGTGAAGAGGGCTGCAGAGTGACGGTAAAGAGCATTGCAGAGAAGGAAGGGCTGTCCAGAAAGTATCTGGAAGCGATATTTCAGTCTCTCCGTAAAAGCGGAATAGTTAAAGGATCCAGGGGGCCTGTGGGAGGATATCTTTTAACAAATCCTCCCGAAACAATAACCCTCTTGGATATCATCAATGCCATAGAAGGGCCTGTAAGCCCCGTGGTTTGCCTGGTGTCAGGTGAGTATTGCAGGAGAGAAACTCCCTGTAAAGCTCGTCCCTTGTGGAAGGGGCTCCAGCAGGAGGTGGAACAATACTTAAAGTCTGTACGGATAGTGGATATGCTGGAGGAAGGGCAGCCGGAATGCGCCCTTTTATATGAACACGGGAATAAAGAGGAAAACAATGAACAGAATCTATCTTGATTATAATGCAACAACTCCCCTCCATCCGGAGGTTAAGGAGGAGATCGTTAAAAGTCTGGATATTTTTGGCAATCCATCCAGTATGCACAGTTTTGGAAGGGAGGCTAACGAGAGAATAGAAAAGTCCAGAAAAAGGTGTGCGGATCTGATTGGAGCCTCCTCCCGGGAGATTATCTTTACCGGTGGAGGATCGGAATCGAACAATACTGTTCTAAAACTTGTGGGTTGTGGAGAAGCCTGTTGTTGTGGTTATTTCGGCTGCAGGAATGAGGTGGTAACCTCCACCATTGAACACCCCAGTGTTCTGGAAACAGTAAAAACCCTAGAGAAAAGGGGTGTACCGGTTCATTATGTAAGGGTCGACTCCTTTGGAAAGATAGATATGGATCATCTTCGTTCCGTGGTAGGGGAAAAAACAGCTCTGGTTTCCATAATGTATGCCAATAATGAAATAGGGACAATCCAGGATATCAAGGCTATTACAGCTCTTGCCCATGAAAGGGGAGCCTTGATGCATACTGATGCGGTTCAGGCTGTGGGAAAACTTCCTGTGAATGTGGCGGATCTTGGGGTAGATTTTCTCTCCTTCTCTGGGCATAAACTGTATGCCCCCAAAGGGGTTGGAGTTCTTTACACCAGGACAGGCTCCCCCTACTGTTCTCTCATTCACGGAGGTCATCAGGAGGGGGGGCGGAGAGCCGGAACCCTCAACAATCTTGGAATCATCGCCCTAGGAAAGGCCTGTGAACTGACGGGGCGGGAAATGACCGAGGAGGTAAGGCGTCTCGAGTATCTAAGGAATAAATTAAGGGATGGAATAGAAAAAACCATCTCCGATATAAGGGTTAACGGACATCCTACAGATCTTCTTCCTGGAACACTGAATGTTTCCTTTTACGGGGTAGAGGGAGAGGCGATTCTTCTGTATCTTGATATGGTGGGTATCTCTGTTTCCACCGGTTCTGCCTGCGCCACAGGAAGTCTGGAACCTTCCCATGTAATTCTTGCTACAGGGACAGATTCCGAATTGGCCCATGGATCGATAAGATTCAGTATGGGTTTTGGAACCACCGAGGAGGAGATAGACCGGGTGATAAGGGAACTTAAACCAATTATCGAAAGATTGAGAAAGATGTCCACAGTGTACGGTAAAAACAGAGAACTGCAAGGAGTATGTGCAAAATGAGTGAATGGCTTTATTCTGATATTGTAAAAGATCATTTTATGCATCCTAAAAATGTTCTTGAGGATGAGGATTCCTACCAGGCCGATGGAAAGGGAATAGTAGGGAATATCCGGTGCGGCGACCAGATGCTTGTGGCTATAAAGGTAAAGGAAGGAAGGATACAGGATTGCCGCTGGAAGACCTACGGCTGTGCCAGCGCTATTGCCAGTACGTCGATCCTCTCCGAGTATGTAAAGGGAAAGACCTTGGAGGAGGCCTATAAAGTTACTCCTCAGGATATTGTTGAACATCTTGGTGGGCTTCCGGATCATAAGATCCACTGCTCCGTTCTGGGAGACAAGGCTCTCCGGGCCGCCATTGAGGATTACTATAAAAGAAATGGTCTGGAGGGAAAGCTTGAAAAGGAGCCTGCGGTAGTAATTTGCACCTGCATGGACATTACTGATAAGGATATTGAAGAGGCTGTTAAAAAGGGAGCCAAGACCTACGAAGAACTGCAGAACATGACTAAGATAGGAACAGTCTGCGGCCAATGCAAGGAAAAGAGTCTTGAGCTTCTCCACCAGTATAATCATCTCTATGGTGAATAGTCTAGAGAAATGAGTGAAAGAACATCTCTTAAAGAAAATAATGCCCCACTGTCTGAGGTAGAGGAGGAGCTTAAGGAACCACCCATGTACAGGGTACTGCTTTTAAATGATAATTATACAACCATGGATTTTGTAGTTAAGGTTCTGATGGAGATCTTTCATAAAAACCTGATTGAAGCCACCAAAATAATGCTGGATGTTCACCGAAAAGGCAGGGGTATGGTGGGAGTATATACCTTTGATATTGCCAATACAAAGGTAGCCCAGGTCCATTCCAAAGCCAAGGAAAGCCAATTCCCGTTACGCTGTTCCGTGGAACCGGTTTAGGAGAGGATATGAAAATCAGTGATGATGTTCAGTCTATTTTAAATGCCGCCTATCTCCACGCTAAGGAAAAACATCACGAATACCTTACTCCTGAACATATACTTTATGCTTCCCTTTTTTTCGATAATTCCAGGGAGATCCTGCTTGCTTCTGGGGCTGATACGGATGTACTTCGGAAGGGCTTGGAGCAGCATTTTGAAAAAAGGATCCCCAGGGTGGAAAAGGAGGAACCTGTACAATCCCTGGGTTTTCAGAATATTCTGGAAAGGGCGGTTTTTCATCTGGAAAGTTCCTCCCAAGAATCCTTGGAAGCGGGGGACCTTCTTGTTTCCATCTTCGAGGAGGAAAAATCTTTCGGCTCCTACTACATGAAAAAAGCGGGAATTACCAGATTCTCCCTTCTCTCCTCCGTCTCCTATACAGCAGAGGAAGAGGATCTTTTTAAGTCTGAAGAGGATTATGAGGAGGAGACGGAATCGGAGCAGGAGGAGAAACAGACCAGAAAAAAAAAGGATCTTCTTTCCCAGTTTACACGAGAGCTTACAAAGGAGGCGCGAGAGGGTCTTCTGGAACCTCTCATTGGCAGGGAGGATCTGGTGGAGAGGGTTATCCAAGTTCTCTGTAGAAGGCTTAAGAATAACCCTGTCCTTGTAGGCGAGGCAGGTGTGGGAAAGACAGCCTTAGCAGAGGGAATTGCCGCAAGAATTTCCGAGGGAAAAGTACCTGCTAATCTTAAGGATTTTTCCCTCTTCAGTCTGGATATGGGGTCGGTTATTGCCGGAACCCGCTACAGGGGCGATTTTGAGGAACGCCTTAAAAGGATCCTGGCTGAACTTTCTCAGAAAAAGAGGGTTATCCTTTTTATAGACGAAATTCATACCCTTATCGGTGCCGGGGCTACCTCCGGCGGATCCCTAGATGCGTCAAATCTTTTAAAACCCGCCCTGGCTTCCGGAACCCTCCGTTGTATAGGTTCCACAACCTACGAAGAGTTTAAAAAATATTTTGAGAAGGACCACGCTCTTGCCAGGCGTTTCCAAAAGATCGATATACTTCCCACCTCTCCGGAGGAGACTCTTATGATCCTTAGGGGATTGAAATCCAGATACGAGGAGTATCACGGAATCACTTATACGGAAAAGGCCCTTACTGCGGCAGTTGAGCTATCCAACCAATACATACTGGAAAAGAACCAGCCGGACAAGGCCTTGGATCTGCTGGATGAAACAGGGGCCTATATGAGGATACTTTCCTTTAAGGGGCTAGGAGAGGACAAGAAGGTTGTGGATGAAGGAGATATTGAAAAGGTGGTGGCAAAGATTGCCAATATTCCGGAAAAATCTGTATCCCTTTCGGAGAAGGAGAAACTAAAAGTTCTAGAGAAATCTCTCAGAGATGTAATATTTGGCCAGGATACCGCCGTTACCCAGGTTGTGGAGGCAATTAAGAGATCCAGAGCCGGTTTCCGAGAGCCTCACAAACCAGTAGCCTCTTTTCTCTTTGTAGGACCTACCGGGGTGGGGAAAACGGAACTTTCAAGACAGATTGCCTTAACCCTTGGGATTCCCCTGCACAGGTTTGATATGAGTGAGTATCAGGAGAAACACACCGTTGCCCGGCTTATCGGCTCACCTCCAGGCTATGTGGGGTATGAGGAGGGAGGTCTCCTTACCGATGCAATACGAAAATCTCCGCATTCCGTGCTTCTCCTGGACGAGATTGAAAAGGCTCACACGGATATCTACAACCTTCTTCTTCAGGTTATGGATTATGCCACCCTCACCGACAATGCGGGAAGAAAGGCGGATTTTAGGAATATTATCCTGATCATGACCTCCAATGCCGGTGCCAGAGAGATGGGGAAACCAATTGTTGGTTTTGGGGCTCCGAGGGTGAATACTGGGGCTGTAAGCGAAGCCCTGTTAAAAGCCTTTTCTCCGGAGTTTAGAAACCGTCTGGATGCTGTTGTTACCTTCAATCCCCTTTCCGAAGAAAACATCAGATCCATCGTAGAAAAAGAGATTGGGATTTTCAAAAACCAACTCCTTACCAAGGGTGTAAGTCTGGAAGTGAGTACCCGAGCAGTACAGTTCCTTGCAGAGAAAGGTTTTTCTCCAGACTTCGGAGCAAGAAATATCTCCAGGGTGGTCCAGGAGAAGATAAAAGCCCTCTTCATAGATCAGGTTTTATTTGGCGAACTTTCCCAGGGAGGTAAAGCTAGGATTGATCTTGTGGAAAACGAGATATCCCTGCAGATCAATGAAAAGGTATGAGAGGACCCTGCCTTTTTCTTCCAGATCCTGGTTATCTGAGCGAGGATCAGTTTGTCTCCTTTCCAAAGGGTGAAAGAGCCCCCCGTAATTCTCCTGCAGTTATAGGAGGAAATCTATCCCCAGGGATCTTGCTTTCGGCCTACAAGCAGGGATACTTTCCCTGGTTTGGCGAGGGGGATCCCCTTCTGTGGTGGAACCCGGATCCCAGGTTCATTCTTTATCCAGAGCAGTTCAATATTTCCAAATCCTTTTCCAGATTCCTTAAGAAGACAGAATTTACCATCACTCTGGATACAGCCTTTCTGGAGGTGGTTTTAGAGTGTTCCAGGGCAGAGCGGCCCTTCCAGGATGGAACCTGGATAACTGGAGAGATTATTGAGGCTTACCAAGACCTCCATAATTTAGGTTACGCCCATTCCGTGGAAACCTGGAGAGGGGGAGTTCTCGTGGGTGGATTGTATGGGGTCTCTCTGGGCTCTGCCTTTTTTGGAGAGTCGATGTTTTTCAAGGAGACAAATGCCTCAAAAACAGCTCTTTCCGGGCTTGTAGGTTTTCTGCAAAGGAGAGGTTTCTCTTTTGTGGACTGCCAGGTTTATACCTCCCATCTGGAGAGTCTTGGCGCCCAGGAGATCGATAGAAGCGAATTCCTTACCCTATTAAGAAAAGCCCTAAAAGAACCGACCCTTAAAGGCTCCTGGAAAACCCTTGTTAATACTTGAATCCACTGTCGCCTATAAATTCCCTTAGAATCGACTGGGCAGGAACGTGCTTTGCCGGAATCGGCAGAACATTGTTAAGAAAGGTAAGGAGTCGTACTGCCTCACTGTATTCCGTATGATACGGCTTAACCGATTTAAGGAGAGGTTCGGCAAAACCCTTTAATACCGCAAGCTCGTAATCCAGAGCAGAATTGAAGGCAGAGTCGGCATTGTTCTGGAAGGGAAAGATGTTTTTATTCTCCCCCCGGCGGACAGACTGCCACATTTCTAGAGTCCTTAAGGCATTGTGTCCCCGGAACTGATGGTCGCGAACAATTCTGCGAAGAAGTCTGTTATCCGTGGTCGGAATCCGGTTGTGATCATCCAGATTAAGTTGGGTAAGGGCAGAGACATAAACCTTGTACTTCTGTTCCGGAGGAATAAGATGGGTAAGCCTGTCATTCAAACCATGGATCCCCTCAATGAGCAGGATATTCCTCGGTTCCAGTTTTAACTTGTAGCCAGTCTTTTTTCTTGACCCGGTATGAAAATCGAAGAGAGGTATTTCCACCTCCTCCTTGTTGAAGAGTTTAACCAGGTGTTCGTTTAAAAGTGGGATATCTATGGCCTCCAGGCATTCAAAATCTGGTTTACCTTCCTCGTCCTGTGGGGTCTGGTCTCTGGATAGAAAATAGTCGTCCAGGGAGATTGTAAGGGGATTAAACCCTAGAACCCTAAGCTGAATGGCAAGTTTCTTTGTAAAGGTGGTTTTACCCGAGGAAGAGGGGCCAGCGATCAGGATAGTTTTTACAGTGTCCTTTCTTTCAAAGATCCGGTCTGCAATTTCAGAAATCTTCTTGTCATGAAGGGCTTCGGCAGTACGTATGAATTCCGCCACTTGTCCCTTTTCTATTAGTTCATTCAGATTTCCCACACAGCTTATATTGAGAATCTTCCCCCAAGCTTTATAATCTTTATAAACAGAAAAGAGTACAGGATTATCCTTGAAAGGTTCAATATAGTCAGGATTATCCTTTTGTGGATACCTTAATAAAAATCCGGGAGTATACTTTAAAAGAGAGAAGGTTTTTAGAATACCTGTTCTCTCCACCAGAGGGCCGTGGGAGATGTCCATATAATTACCACAGACATTAACAGGAATTTTTGATTCATTTCTGTATTTAAGCAGAAGTTTTGTACCTACCTGGTTAGTCTGCTCCAGATGCTGCAGGGCATTACAGTAGGAGAGTACCTGTCTTTGAATGGGAAGATTTTCCTTTACTAGGGTCTTCATCTTTTCCTCGATAAGAGAGATCTCCTGAGTGCTTATCTCCCATAATCCTTCAAAGTAATAGTAGTATCCGTCGCCTAAGGAGTGGCCGATGACGAGTCGCCGTTCTGGGAAAAGCTGCTCCACTGCCATGGCCATGAGGAAGGCCAAACTTCTTCTGTAAATTCCCGCACCAGCTAGGGAATTCAGAAGAACGAGTTCAACCGAGGCATTTACTTCGATTTTGTAGGAAAGGCTAACAATTTCATTGTTTACTAAAGCAGCAACGGCAGGGGAGGGGGGATTGGAAAATTCCTCTTCTTTAAGAATCTGACTTAC
>Ga0067045_1028951_pt1 | contig 25473 bp, 22 predicted proteins | sample TerdegcTABiofilm_FD_59184 | JGI IMG/M metagenome (GOLD analysis project Ga0067045, IMG submission 59184) | Combined Assembly of (Gp0054472, Gp0054536) Wastewater bioreactor microbial communities from Singapore -Terephthalate degrading... | reverse complement strand
CCGGAATCAGGGGGTCCGGGGGAAATGATTTCCCCCGGGCGGGGTTCGGGGCGGCAGCCCCGAGTCTTTTCTTTACGGGCGAAATGCGGCAGGGAAGGGGCGTCATGAATGTGATCGTCAGGGATGTGGGGCGCGCGGCGCGGGCCGCGACGAGGGATTTCTTCCGCCACCAGGGGTTGACCCAGGCGGCGGCGCTGGCCTTTTACGCGCTGATTTCGTTCATTCCCATGGGGTTTCTGCTCATCTCGTTGCACGGGTGGCTTGTCGGCGACACGTGGGAGGCCCAGCTTCTGGTGAAGCGGCATCTGGGTGAGGTGGTGCCCTGGGTGGACGAGCTTCTGGTCGGCCGCATACGGCGGCTGGTGTGGGCCTCGCCGCATCTGCGCTGGCCGAGCGTGGTTTTCATCGTGTGGACGTCGTGCCTGTTTTTTTCGGCGCTTCGGGCCAATCTGCGGCATCCGTGGAAGGGGGGCGAGGAGCGGACGCCGTTTGCCCGGCGGGCGGCGGCCTGGCTTGCCGGGCCGGTGGTCAGCGGGCTTCTGACCGCGGTGCTGACCGGGCTTCTGGTCCTGGCGCGCACGTCCGAGGTGATTTTCCCGAACGGGAGGTTGTGGGGCGAGGCGCTGCGGCTGGTGTGGTCGATGGGATGTCTGGCGGCGCTTTTTTTCTGCATCTATGCCCTGGCGTTGCCGCACGTGCGGCCGCTTCGGGCGGCGGGGCCGCTGTGCCTGGGGCTGGCCGGGGCGGCGTACGGGGTGACGGCGCTTTTCACCTGGTTCGTGTCGGCCGTGCCGCGCTACAACATGGTGTACGGGTCCCTGGCCGGGGCGGTGCTGTTCGTGTTGTGGCTGCACTACAACGCGGCGGTCATCCTGTGGGGCGGGCATTTCCTGCGCATCTGGCGGCAGGGGCACGCGCCGAAAAAGTTGGGGAGATGGTTCCGGCTGAAACGGACGCGGAAGGGGGCCGGGGTTGCGCATGGGGAATGACCTCCCCGGGGGGATCGGCCGGCGCGCGGCGTTTCATTTTCTAAGAATGTGAGAGGCGCGGACGCGGCCTGGCCGGGCGGCGGGGGATTTTTTCGGGGCGCGGGGGGACCTGGGGAGGAGATCGCGGAAGAAATTTTATGAAGAAAGGCGCGATATTTCAAGATGATGCCGGAGAAAGACGCCGGAGGGGAGGGCAAAGGGGGGCGGTTTTCGCCGCGCCGGCACGATTCGTGATTGAGTACGAACGGACCCGTCTCGCCCGAAACGTGACCCCCAACCACGGCATGGCATGGACATGGCACCGACCGTCAGGGAATTTCCCGCCGCCTTCGCGTGGGTTTTGGGCCGTCTTCCGCTTGTCTGTCTGCTTTTCGCCGCCCTGGCCGGGCAGGCGCTTCCGGCCATGGCGGAAACCGCGTCGCCGCCCGTGATCACCCACCAGGTGCGGCCCGGCGAAACTCTGTATTCCCTTTCCCGGCGGTATGCCGTTCCCGTGGCCGCGATCATGGCCGCCAACGGCATCGCCGCGCCCGAGAAGCTGGCCGCCGGCGCGCGGCTGCGCATCCCGGCGGGGTCGCAACGCGTGGCCGGAGAACCCGGGGCCGACGGGGCTCCCCCGCCGGCCGACTGGAAATCCCCGGACCGCAAAAACGGGGTCATGGGCGTTTCCGGGAAGTCCGAGACCCGGGCGGACCGGTCCTTCGCCACCATCCCCCTGAAAAACGGGGCCACCCTGTCGCCGGAGTATCGCGATCCGGGCGCGGTGGTCATGTCCGGGGCCGCGGACGGGAAGGAGGACTTCCAGGGCCATGCCCTGGGGGTCAAGACCAAGATTCCGGCCGGCAAGGACACAGAGTTCATCTCCACCCTGGGCTACGGGGTGCGGGCCACGGTGGACGAAAACAGCTCCACCGCCATCGGCTACAAGACCGACACCAGCATCGACGGCCTGGGATACGGCGTGGGCCTGCGGCATTCGTTCTAGCGGCCCGGCCTGAACGGACACGCCCCCAGCCGCCATCCCCCACATCCGCGTCTCGTCATATCCGGCCCGACGGGCCGTTCGGCCCCCTGTCCTGGCCGGACGCCGCCGGTCGCCGCGCGTCGGCGGGGCGTGACGAGCCGTTTGTCCCCTCTCCTTCGGCCGTTTTCCCGGGGCCGGATTGCGAGGCCGCCTTCCAGCCGCCGCCCAGGGCCTTGTACAGGGACACGAGGCTTTGGCGCAGGGTGGCCTCGGACTGGCTCAGGGACTGCTGGGCCTCGTACAGCGAGGCCTCGATGACCAGGACGTCGAGGAAGGTGGTCAGGCCCTTGGTGTAGCGGGTCCGGGCCAGGGCCAGGGCCTCCTGGTAGGCGGCCACGGATTCGGCCAGTCGATCCCGCCGGGCCGTCTCGGCGTAGTAGGCGGCCAGGGCGTTCTCCACGTCCTCCAGGGCGGTGTGAAAGGCCGCGCGGTAAGCGGCCAGGGCCTCGTCGAAGAGGGCCTTGCTTTTTTCCACGCCGGCCCGGGCCTTGCCCATGTCGAAAAGGGGCCAGGACACCCCGGGCACGACCGACCAGTACCAGGTGGAGAACCCGGCCACGTTGGAGGGGCTGACGCCCTGGAGGCCCAGTCCGGCCGTGAGGTCGAACTTGGGATAGAGTTCGGCCACGGCCGCCCCGATGTCCGCCGAGGCCCCGGCCAGCTCCCGTTCCGCCTTGCGCAGGTCCGGGCGCCGGGCCAGCAGGTCCGAGGGCAGTCCGGCGGCCAGGACTCCGGCCAGGGAGGGTTGCGGGCGGGCCGGGGCCAGAAGGGGGGTCAGGGACTCGGGGGGCCGGCCGGTCAGGACGCCCAGGCGGTGGATGGAGGCCTTGATGTCCCGTTCCAGGCCCGGAACGTCCGCCGCCGTGGTCGCGGCCTGTCCCTCGGCCTGGGCCACGTCGAGCTGGCTGGTCAGCCCCAGGCGGAAGCGCTCCCGGGTGACCTCCACGGTCTGCCGCTGGGTGTCCAGGTTGCGGCGGGCGATGTCGAGCTGTTCCTGGGAGGCCCGCAGGTCGATGTAGTTCGTGGCCACGTCGCCGAGAAGGGTCAGCCGGGTGGCCTCAAGGTCCCACAGGCTGGCCTCGAGGCTCGCCTGGGCCGATTCCCGGCCGCGCCTGAGCCCGCCGAAGACGTCGATCTCCCAGGTGGCGTCGAATCCGGCCGTGAAAAGCGTGCTGGTCGTGGTGGAGGTTTCGGAGTCTTCCGTTTCGGTCACGGTGGATGTGGAGCCGGAGCCCATGCCGCTTCCGGAGGTCCCGGACAGGGAGGTCCCGGAGGTCGCGGTCCGGGTGGTCTCGCCCGTGCCGGCGTTGAGCGGGCCGTTGGACGAGGTGGTGGAGCCGGCGGTGACGTCCACGGCCGGGAAAAGCGCGGCCTTGGCCGTGCGCGCGTCGGCCCGGGCCTGGCGCACCCGGGCCCTGGCCTGGGCCACGTCCAGGTTCGAGGCCATGGCCATGGCCACGAGGTCGGTGAGGACCGGGTCCTGGAAGGATTCCCACCAGGCCGTGTCCGGAAGGACGGCATTTGTCCCGTCCGGGCCCGGGGCCTCGGCGAAACCGGACGGGGCCTCGAAGGACGGCGGACGGTAGTCTGGACCCACCGCGAGGCAGCCCCCCAGGAGCAGGGCCAGACAGCCGCACAGGATCGGGCGCGGCGTCATCACTGTCCGCCTCCCGTGGCCGGGTTTTCGGACGCCGGTGCCGCCGGTGCGGCCGGTGCCGCTGGCGCGGCGGCCGTGGCCGGGGAGGGCGTCTCGATGAACACGTCCATCTGCTGGCCCACGTAGACCGGGAGGGCGTCTTTCTCCAGGCGGAACAGGACCTGCAGGACCCGGGTGTCCACGCGTTCGGTGCTGGTTCCGGAGAGCTGGGTCTTGGAGACCACGTAGGGCTCGACGCGTACGAAACGCATCTCCGCCCTGAGGTCCCGGTTGCCCCGGATGAAGGCCACGGCCCGGGTGCCCGGGGTGAAGCGCCAGGCGTCGTTCTCGTCGATGTCCGTCCGCACGTGCAGGGCGGTCACGTCGCCCAGGCGCACGAGCGGCGTGTCCAGGACCCCGGTGGCCGCGTATTCCCCGGCCCGGACGTTGACCTGGAGCACCTCGGCGTCGATGGGCGCGCGCACGGTCAAAAGCTCCAGGGCCGTGCGCGCGGCCTCGAGGCCGGCCTGGGCCGATTCGACAGCGACCACGGCGCTGTCCACCTTGGCCCGGGCCAGGAGCTCGGCGTTTTTGCGCTGTTCCACATCGTCCCTGCTCACGGCCCGGTGGTCGGTGACGTCGCGGACCAGGGCGTATTGCGTGGCGTAATCCTTGTGCGAGGCCCTGGCCTCCTCCACGGCGGCCCTGGCCGCGGCCAGCTCGGCCTCCTTCACGGCCAGCTCGGCCCGGGCCTCGCGGTCGTCCACGAGAAACAGCGGATCGCCGGCCTTGACCCGGTCCCCGACCGTGACCAGGACCGCGCGCACGATGCCGGCCACCGAGGTGCCGATCTCGATGATCTCGGAGCGCGGCTCCACGATGCCGCCGCCGCCGATGTAGGTCGCGAAGGGGGCCTGGGCCGGCAGGGCCACGGGCTCGGGTTTGGGCGGGGTGGGGTTGGAGAAGATACCCACCGCCACGGCCAGGGCCAGCCCGGCCAGGGAGACGATCATGAGCAGTTTGTTGCTGAGACGCATGGGACATCCTGATGCTGTCGCCCGCTAGTCGTGCGGGCGCGTTTCGATGATGGTTCCGTCGTCCATGTGGGCGATGCGGTCGGCGTACTGGAAGATGCGCGAGTCGTGGGTCACGATGACCAGGGCCCGGTTGTCCCTGACCGCCAGGGACTTGAGCATGTCCAGGACGCGCGTCCCGGTTTCGTGGTCCAGGGCGCTGGTGGGCTCGTCGCAGACCACGAGCCCGGGGTCGTGCACCAGGGCCCGGGCGATGGCCACCCGTTGCTGCTGGCCGCCCGAGAGCTGACCCGGCAGGGAGTCGCGGCGGTCCTCAAGGCCCACCCGGGAAAGCTGGACGGCGGCCTGGCGCAGGGCCTTCTCCCGTTTTTCGCCGTTGATCAGCAGGGGCACGGCGATGTTCTCCAGGGCCGTTAGGCAGGGGACGAGGTTGAAGGCCTGGAACACGAACCCGATGTGTTTGCCGCGAAAGCGCACCCGCTCCCGCTTGGACAGCCGGGACAGGTCCTGGCCGAACAGTTCGCAGGACCCGGTGTTCTGGTCCAGGATGCCGGCGATGACCGAGATCAGCGTGGTCTTGCCGCATCCCGAGGGGCCGACGAGCATGAGCAGTTCGCCCGGGCGCACGTCCAGGTCCACCCCGCGCAGGGCCGGGGTGCTGGTCTCGCCCGATCCGTAGGTCTTGGTCAGGCCCCGGCAGGCGACCACGGGCCGTATGGCGTCGCGTTCCATCAGCTTTTGAACACCTCGGCCGGCTCCAGCCTGAGCACCTTGCGGGCGCTGAAAAAGGCCGCCGCCAGCACGATCAGAAGGACGGCCAGGCCGCTTGCGCCAAGAAGCGGCAGCCCGACCTCGAGTTTGATGTCGTTGTTGGACCAGGTGGAGGCGGCGAAGGCCGCGGTCAGCCCGGAGCCCAGGCCGAAGCCGAGGAGTCCGGCCAGAAGGGCCTGGAGCAGGATCATGCAAAGAAGCATCCTGTCCGTGGCCCCCATGGCCTTGAACACCCCGAAGTAGCGCAGGTTGTCCAGGGTGAAATTGTAGAAGATCTGGCCCGTGACCGCCGTGCCCACCACGAAGCCCACCAGGACCACGAACCCGAAATTGATGAGCATGGAGGAGTTGTGCAGCATGAAATCCAGGGAGCGCTGTTTGAATTCCTCGGCGGTGTAGGCCGCCAGGTCCGTGGCCTTGGCGATGCGCCGGGCCACGGCCCGCGGGGACTGGCCGGGCTTGGCCTTGGCCAGGATGAACGACAGCAGCTTGCGTTCGCTGGAGGCGTAGTTCTTGGCCTTGCTGTAGGTGGTGTACAGCACGGGATCGGAATGGAAGGTCGGCGTGCCCTTGGCGATGCCCACCACCGTGGCCCGCTTTTCGTCGATCTCCAGGGTGTCCCCGACCCGCAAGGGGATTCTCGGCTCCCCGGGGCGGCCCATCTGTTTGGCCAGGCGTCCGTTGGCCCCGGCCTGGTCCACGATGACCGCGTCGGGCATGCGCAGGTCCGAGAGCTTGCCCTCCACCATGGTGCCCGGGCCGCCGATCAGGGTGGCGTCGTCGAGCCCGAGCATCACCGCCCGCTCAAGCTCCCCGTTCTCCAGGCGCACGGTCAGGCTGCCCTTGTACAGGGGCACGGCCCATTCCACGCCCTCGATGCCCCGCACCCGGTACAGCTGGGTGTCCAAAAGGGCCCGGGAATCCTCGCTGGTGCGTACTTTCGGGTCCATGACCCAGATGTCCGGGAGGCTTATGTCCGTGATCAGGCTGTAGGTGTGGGAGAGCATGGTCACGAGGATGCTCGGCTGCTGGATGATGATGATCGAGGACATGGCGATGCCGATGATGATGCCCAGGTATTTCCCCCGATCCCCGAAAAGCATCTGGAGGGCGACTTTGTACATGCCTGTGCTCTTGTCCTTGTTTCGCCGCGCGGGGCGGGTGTTTCGTGGAAACGGGGGCGGGAAATGGGGACCGTCGGACACGACCACGCCGGCCCGGGCGGGCCGCTTGTGTCGCGTCCCTGACGAAGAATTCTTCCGAACGTTTCTTTTTTAAAATTCGATTGCCCGTATCTCACGGATACGGGAACCGATGTCGAAGGGGGAAAAGCACGAACCGTGCCTGAATAAAATACGTGTTATTCAGGCACGTTGGATTTTGAAAGGGATGAGCCTGCACAATTATGTGCAAAGCCTCGCACCGCGGCCTTGCACAATCCTGCACAACGCCGCGACCCGGTCCGGATCAGGCGGCTCCGGCTGGTTCGGAGATGTCCGGGGATTCCGGGAGCGCGGTCTCCGCCGGCCGGGACTTGGCGCGCCGGCCGCCGGGCAACAGGGCGCGCAGGGCCTCGGCGGCCTTTTCCGTTTCGGCGGCCTTGCCCAGAAAGCGCATCTCGCCCCGGGGGGATATCCAGTGCCAGCCGGACGGCTTGGTGAGAAGCGTGGCCCCGCGCTTTTCCAGGAACTCCAGGGCCGCGCCCCTGGCCGTCTCTTTCTCCAGGTCCGCGAGCAGGGCCTCGTTTTCCAGGACCACCGAGGCGGTACGGAAGATCTCGAAGGCCCCGTGGACCACGTCGAACAGGGAGAAATCCCCGGCCTTGCGCGACCCGGAAAGAATCTTTTCCAGAAGCCCCAGGTCCTTTTGCAGGATTTTCAGTTCCCGCAAGGCGATCTCCCGGGCGATGGCGCTTTTGTCCCGCAGGGTCTTGGCGACGGTGGCGGCCGAGGTCTTCATGGGCGTCCCTCCTGGTTTGCGAAAAGCCATACCCCGGTCCGGCCGGAAAGGAAACCGCCGGACGGACCGAGACAGCCGCTGCGGCGGCGCGGATGACTCCAACCGTCGGGGCGGGAGGAGCCGCCGCCAGGGGCGCGGCTTGCCAGGATCGGCCTCGGGCGGTTATGCCAGGAAGGCGTTTGATTCCATGTCGCGTTCCAAGGGAGACAGGGGTGGATATTTTCGACATCGCGGGTTTTTCGGCCGCCTCACAGGCCGTTTCCAACTGGAGGGACACCTGGCCCTTTGGCCCGGGCTACGCCGAGGGGTGGGTCTCCACGGTATTGAAATTCGGGCTGATCCTGGTGATCTTTCTGGCCATCGCCGGCCTTTTGCGCTTTCTCTTCGGCCCGGGCGGATTCATGCGCGACAAGGAATTCGACCGGCCCGGGGAGACCTCCGCCGGGGAAGGCGGCCAGGACCGGGCGGACGATTCGCGCAACACGGACGGCCCCCATGCTTGAGCGATTCATCGGGAGGTTTTCGTCCTTTGTGGACGGCTACCTCGCGGGCGACGCCCTGGACATCATGCGCATCACGCTCAAGCGTGAGCACAGCCTGAAGGTGCTGGACGAGGCCCGGATGATAACCGGGGCCGAGGGAATCGCCGGGGATACGGCCGAGTGCATCCATGTCGCCGCGCTGTTGCACGATGTGGGGCGGTTTCCCCAGTATGCCGCCTATCGGACCTTTCGGGACGCCGTCAGCGTCGACCACGGCCGCCTGGGCGCGCGGGTCCTGCGCCGCGAGGGCATGCTGGACGATCTGCCGCCGCGAAAACGCGCCTTGATTCTCGGGGCGGTTATCATGCATAACCGATTGGCCCTGCCCCGCGCCGTGGCCTCGGCCCCAGGGGACGATCCTCTGTCCCTGGCCGTGCGGGTGGTGCGCGACGCGGACAAGCTGGACATCCTGCGGGTCATGCTGGAGCATTTCGAAAGGACCGGGACCCTCGACGACGTGGTGACCATGGACCTGCCGGACAGACCCGGGGACTTTTCGCCGCTGATGGTGGAGTCGATCATGCTGGGCCGGGTGGCGGGGTACGGCGGGATGCGCTGCGTCAACGACATGCGGCTGCTTCTGGCGTCCTGGGCCTTTGATTTCAATTTCCCGGCGGCCCTGCGGGCCTTTTTTGGCCGGAATTATCTGGAGCGTCTGTTCGCGGGGCTTCCTCCCGCACACGAGATCGCCTCCGCCAGGGAGCGGGTCCTCGCCCTGGCCCCGGGCGGGAAAAAAGGCGCCTGACGGCGCGGGCGGCGTATTTCATGGAACGCACCTCCATCGTCTTCGACACCGTGGTCATCGTGTCCAACAGCGACGAGAACGCCAGGCGGGACCGTTTCAGCCTGCAGCATTTCCGGCCCAGGAGCGTGGTCAGCTTTTCCAGCGGGTCCGAGGCCATTGACTACCTAAGCGTCAACCGGGCGGACATGGTCCTGCTCGATTCCGCCCTGGAGGACATGGACGGGGTGCGGTTTCTGAAACTCGTCCGGCACAACATGCAGCTCAAGGACACCCCGGTGGTCATGGTCACCGCCGACAGCACCCGGGACAAGGTGCTCGACGCCATCGCCGCCGGCTGCGCCGGGTACATCATCCGTCCCTATTCCCCGGAGACCTTCAGGAAGCACGTGCTGCGCGCCTCCCAGGTGGAGCGCATGACCGAGATCGAGCAGCAGCAGGTGAGAGACGCCCGGGAGATGGTGGACATGGGCAACTTCGACGACGCCATCGAGGCCTTCGAGGAGATCGTCTCGGAGCAGAACCTGGCCCGCAAGTACTACGACATGGGCTGCAAGTACCTGGTCAAGCAGAAATACGGCCAGGCCATCATCGCCTTCAAGAAGGCGGTCAAGATCAACGACCTGTTCGCCGAGGCCTACAAGGGGCTGGCCGAGGCGTACAAGGGCAAGAGCGACATGGAGCAGTACAAGTCCTACATGCAGAAGGCCGCCGAGGTGTACGCCCAATTCGACCGCATGGAGGAGACCAAGGAGCTTTTCATCGAGGTGCTCAAATACGACGCCGCCACGCCCAACCCCTTCAACACCCTGGGGGTGCGCCTGCGCAAGAGCGGGGATCTGGCCGGGGCCATGCACGCCTACCAACAGGCCGTGGAGCTGACCCCCGAGGACGAGAACATCTTTTTCAACATGTCCAAGGCCTATTACTTCATGGGCAACATCGCCGAGGCCAAGATCAACGTGGAACAGGCCTTGACCCTCAATCCCGGATTCACCGAGGGCCGCAAGCTCTACCGCAAGCTTTTCAACAAGGAGTTTCCCAAACCCGCGCCCGATGAGACGGCGGGTCGCCGGTCAAGCGCCGCCTACCACGCCTCGGTCCGCGACGACTGACCCGGCGGTAACGCCCCCCCGGCCGCGCCGGCCCGGGTCACTCCCCGCCCAGGGGCTTCGTCCCCAGCTTGAAGAAGAAGTTGCGCAGCCCGGGATCGCCCGGCTCGACGCCCCTTTTGCGCAAAAAGGCCAGAAAGGCCTTGGCCTCCTCCACCTCCGGATTGAGCTCGAAGGTCTTGCGCAGGTGGATGAAGGCCGATTCCAGGTCGCCCTTCTCGAACATGGCCCGGGCCATGTTCAGGTAGATGTTCTCGTCGCGCGGGGAGAGTTCCGCGGCCCGGCCGTAATAGCGCATGGCCTCGTCGAAGAGTTTTTTCTTGCGCAGGGCGATGCCGAATTCGTTGAACAGGTGCTTGTGGGCCTCCTCGAAGCTCTCGTCCATCTCCACGAGCCTGGAAAAGACGTAGCGGCCCTTGTCCAGCTGGTTCAGCGCCAGGTAGGCCAGGCCGAGGCCGAAGTTGGCCCGGATGTTCTCCTCGTCGATGCGCAGGACCATCTGGTATTCGATCTTGGCCTCCACATCCATGTCCTGCTTGCGGTACCAGTCGCCGCGCAGGACCCGCTGGGTCACGTAGCGGTACCCGAGTTCCGGCTCCAGGGAGTAGTCCCGGAAAAAGACGTCCTTGGCCACCAGGCACTGCTGGCCGGTGGGCATGAAGTGCGTGTCCAGCTGTTTGAGGGAGACCTTGTCCGGCTCGCATTCCGTGGCGAACCAGTAGATCTTGTCCGGATCGAACCCGTCCTCGTCTTCCCGGGGAAGGTCCGGGCCGCCGGTTTCGGACTCGCGGGGACGCGCCGCATCGGCCCCGGGGGCCGGGGAGGAGAAGATGCCCTTTATCTTTTGGGGCGTGAACCCGTCGTCGATGTCCGGCGGGGTGGGGGTTTCTTCAGTGGGCATGTCGGGCCGCGCCTTGTCGCGGCCGGTGCTTACGGGGTGAGCAGGATGACCACCCGGCGGTTTTTGGCCTGGTTTTCGGGGATGGGCCTGCCGTCCGGGCCGGTGTTGGGCACCAGGGGCCTGGTGTCGGCCAGCCCCACGACCTTCAGATCGTCCTTGGGGAGGCCGTGGTCCGTAAGGAAGCGGGCCACCCGGCTGGCCCGGGCCGAGGACAGCTCCCAGTTGGAGGGATAGAGCCAGGATTCGATGGGCAGGTTGTCCGTGTGGCCCTCCACCGTGATCCTGACCGGAAGGCCCTTGAGCGACTCGGCGATGTCCGTGAGCAGGGGCAGGGAGGCGGGCTTGATCTCGGCGCTGGCCAGGTCGAAAAAGGCCGTGTCGCGAAGCGTCAGGGCCAGGGTGTCGCCGCTGTGGATGACCTCGACCTGCTCGGCCTTGCCGGCCAGCTTGGCCAGGATTTCGCCGCGGAACTGCTCGATGTCCTTGGGCGGCGGCGGGGGGGAGGCCTGGGCCCGGACCTCGGGATGTGACGGCTCCGGCTTTTGGGCCTGGTCCCGGACCGGCTGGGCGGCGGGTCTTTTTTCGGGCGGGGAGGGGGTTTTGGCCACGGGCGGCCTGCGCCGCTCACCGGTCATGGCCTTCTCCATCACCCCGGCCACTTTTTCGTAACGGCCGACGTCCAGCCTGGACACGGACACGATGACCACGAAAAAACACAGGATCAGCGTCATCATGTCCGCCAGGGAGAGTTGCCAGTATTCCTCCCCGTCATCGCGGGGCTTGCGCAGGTCGGACAGTTTGAGCATCACGCCCCCGCCCGGGCCGGCGTCTCCCGTTTGCCCACCGAGGCCCAGCGCCGGGGAGGCAGGTAGGCCTTGAGCTTGTCCAGAACGATGGCCGCCGGGGTCTTGTCCTTGATGAAAAGCGTGCCGTCGCGGATCACGCACATGAGGATCACCCGCTCCTCGATGCGCTTTTCCACCTTGATGGCCACGGGCAGAAACAGCACGTTGGCCAGAAGGATCCCGTACAGGGTGGTGGTCAGGGCCACGGCCATCTGGAATCCGAGCTGGGACAGGCCGCCGGCCATGGACTGCATCATGCCGATAAGCCCGATGAGCGTGCCGATGATGCCGTAGGCCGGGGACAGCTTGGCCATGGTCCGGTAGATGCCGGCCGAGGAGATCTCCTGCTGGTAGGTCTGCTCGATGCGCGTGTCCAGTATCTCCTTGATCTCCTCGCGGCTGTAGCCGTCCACGAGCATCTGGATGGCGTTTTTCAGGAACTCGTTCTCGATGCCGGGCAGGGCCTTCTCCAGGTGGATCTTGCCCCGGGCCGAGGCCTCGCGGGCGATGCGCACGATCTCCTCGATGTAGTTGCCGATGGGCAGTTCCTCGCGCTTTAAGGCCATGAGGAAGGTGCTGAAGACCCGCATGACCTCCTTCATCGGGAAGCAGATGAAGGTCGAGGCCAGGGTGCCGCCGATGACGATGGCCAAGCCGGGGAAGTTGATGAACACGCGGATGTCGTCGGTGGACAGAAACGTGGCGTAAAACAGGATGCCGATGCCGAAGACGATGCCGATGACCGTGGCGATGTTCACGTGCCGAGTCCCTTCATGCTCTTGATCGAGGAGAGCAGTTCCTGTTCCACGTCGGCGGCCTCGTCCTCGTCCCGGCCGCCGCCGGCCTCGGCCTCGTCCCGGACCACCTTGGCGATCTTCTTGGACAGGTTCTTGTAGATCTTGTCCCGGGCCTCCTCGCCGGCCATGGCCGCGAGCACCGCCAGCTTGTGGAACCCCAGGCTGGAAAAGGCCTCCTGCAGGGTGGCGTTGTCCACCAGCACGATGTCGTCCACGGTCTCCAGGTCCGAGGCCGTGAGGCGGGCGCGCTTGATGCGCTTGAAGAAGTCAGGCCCCATGCGTTCGATGTAGGCCAGGGCCGCGGGCTTGTGAAAGAAAAAAAGCGTCTCGGGGATCTCCCGGTGGCCGATCTTGCGCAGGATCATGTCCTCGGTGGTCCCGGCCTCCCGGGCGAAGTCCGCCAGGTCCATGAACTCCAGGTCGCAGGCCATATCCTGCCGGCCGCGCAACTCCCGGGAAAGGTTCTTGGCCACCTGGAGGAACTTCTCCAGGTCCGGGATGCGCAGGATGCGGTCCTTGACGAAGGCCGGCCCCTTCTTCACCCTGTCCAGCAGGGGATCGGGCCGGGAATGGGCGGATTTGACGTCGGTCACCTCCACCACGGCCATCTTGCCCAGCTTCTCCACGATCTCGTCGATTTCGAGCTGGGAAACCAGCAGGATGTCCTTCACCGCGCGACAGGCCTCGGCATAGCTCATCTCGTACAGGCCGGGCTTGGGGAGGGCGGCCGCGCCGGCCCGGTAGTGCAGGGCCAGGACCCGGCAGACCGAGAGGAACAGGTCGCCCGTGGGGCGGTCGGATATCCGGGCGCTCAGGGTCTTGACCCGGTCCGCCAGATAGCCGGCGATGATCTGCACCGGCCGGGGGCTTTTTAAAAGCATGGTGCGCAACAGGGCCTGATCCAGGACGATGACCTCGGTGAATTCCAGGGCCTCGGCGTTGGCCGTGCGGGCCTCGCCGCCGATGATGCCCATCTCCCCGAATATCTGGCCCGGACCGCGCACCCCGAGGCTCACGCGCTTGTTGCCCGCCACCCGGTACACGCCCACCCGGCCCTGCTTGACCAGGTAGGCCACCGTGCTTTCCTGGCCTTCCTTGTAGATGAGCGCGCCCTTGTGGAAGGTCTTGGTCCTGGCGCTGCCCTCCTCGGCGAGGAGGTCCGTGTCGTGCCGCATGCACATCCCCTCGTGGCCCGCGAGGCGCGGACGGTTTCGGTATGGGCGGCGGGTCCGGCGCGAGACGCGGGGGCCCTTTGCGGATGTAGCGGCAAATGCCGGCAAAGACAAGAAGTGCCGCCGGGACGGGCGTGTTTTCGGGGCATTTGGCGCGGGATGGCCGAAAAGCCCGACGGCCTGGGGGGATTCCCCGGACCTGTCGCGGACAATGGCCGGGTTTTACATGCGGCCCGGGCCGGGTTAGAACTCGCGCCGACACGGCGGCAAGGGGGGAAAGGCATGACGAAGGACGGAACATGCCGGGAGGTGACGGTCGTCTCCCGGGGGTTTTTGAGTCCGAACGGGGAGCGACACGGCCTGTGGCGGCTGACCGTGACCAATCCCGGCTGGGACAGGGTCGCGGCCGGCCAGTTCGCCATGCTCCGGCCGCCGTCCTTCGGTCAGGACCTTGTCTGGGCCAGACCCTTTTCCATCTTCGGGGTCACGCCCGGGACCGTGGAGTTCCTCATCCAGACCGCGGGCCGGGGCACGGCGCGCTTGGCGGAACTCTCCCCCGGCGACCCCCTGGTCATGTGGGGGCCGCTGGGACGGGGGTTCGCCGTGGAGCCGGATACCCCGACGCTGCTTCTGGCCGGCGGGGTGGGCATCGCGCCCTTCGCCCCGTATGCCGCCTTTCATCCCGCGCCCGGGAACCTGCGCCTCGTCTTCGGCCACCGGGTGCCCCTCGACGCCTATCCCTACGCCGATCTGGCCGGCCGCATCCGGGCCGAATCCTTCCACGAAAAAGAGCCCGGGGACCTGGACCGCTTCCTGGACCTTTTGCGCCGGCGCGTCGCGGACTATCCCGGCGGACTGGTCCTGGCCTGCGGCCCCAGGCCCTTTCTGGCCGCCGTGGCCGACATGGGCCGGACGGCCGGGGCCAGGGTCCAGGTGTCGCTTGAGAACCGCATGGCCTGCGGGGTGGGGGCGTGCCTGGGGTGCGTGGAGAAGGACGCCTCGGGCGAGCCGGTGCAGACCTGCGTGCGCGGGCCGGTGTTCTGGGCCAAGGACCTTGCGGCGTTTTCCGGGAACCCGGAGACGGCCGGGGAAGGCGGGGGGTGCCCATGCGGGAACTAGGCGTGGAACTGGCCGGGCTGCGGCTCAAGAATCCGGTGATCACCGCCTCCGGGACCTTCGGCTACGGCCTGGAGTTCGCCCGCTACGGCGACCTGCGCGACCTCGGCGGCATCTGCGTCAAGGGCCTGTCCCTCACGCCCCGCCAGGGCAACCCCATGCCCCGGGTGGCCGAGACCCCGTGCGGCATGCTCAACGCCATCGGCCTGCAGAACTGCGGCGTGGAGACCTTTCTCAAGGACAAGCTGCCCTTTCTGCCCTGGCGGGACACGGCCGTCATCGCCAACCTCTACGCCCAGGACGCGGAGGAGTTCGCCGAACTGGCGGCCGTGCTCGCCGCCGAGGAGGGCATCGCCGCGCTCGAGGTCAACATCTCCTGCCCCAACGTCAGGGCCGGGGGCATCCTGTTCGGCCAGGACCCGGCCATGGCCGCCCGGGTGACCGAGGCGGTGAAAAAGCGCGCCGGCGCCAAACCGGTCATGGTCAAGCTCTCGCCCAACGTCACGGACATCGCGGCCGTGGCCCGGGCCGTTCAGGCCTCCGGCGCGGACATGCTGTCCCTGGTCAACACGCTCTCGGGCATGGCCGTGGACATCTTCTCCCGCCGCCCCAGGCTGGCCAACGTCATCGGCGGGCTGTCCGGGCCGGCGATCAAGCCCGTGGCGCTTCGCTGCGTGTGGCAGGTGTGCCGGGCCGTGGACATCCCGGTGGTGGGCATGGGCGGGATCGCCTCGGCCGAGGACGCCCTGGAGTTCATTCTCGTCGGCGCGCACGCGGTGCAGGTGGGAACGGCCAGTTTCACGCGCCCGGATTTCGCCTTCCGGCTGGCCGGGGAACTGCCGGCCCTGCTCGATCGGCTGGGCGTGGCGTCCTGGGAGGAGTTTCGGGGGACGCTTCGGGCGTAGCCGACGCCTACGCCGCGCGCAGGGCCTTGACGATGTTCATCCGCGCCGCGCGCACCGCCGGCGGCAGCCCCCCCAGAACCCCCATGAACACCGAAAACCCCAGCCCCAGAAACGTGATGTCCCAGGTCAGGGTGAACCGGAAGGCCAGTTCCGAAAAGGTCTGGAAATTGATGGTCGAAAAGGTGAAGAAATTGAGCAGGGCCGCGAACGCAAGCCCCATCACCCCGCCTAAAAGCCCCAGAAACACCGATTCGGCCAGAAACGCCAGAAGGATGCTCCCCCTGCCGAACCCCAGGGCCCGCATGGTCCCGATCTCCGGCACCCGGTTGGCCACGGCCGAATACATGGTGATCATGGCCCCGATCATGGCCCCCAGCGAAAAGATCACCGTCAACGAGACTCCCAGAATCCTCAAAAAATCCGCCATCATCTCCGATTGCTTCTCGTAGTAGCGCGTCTCCCGGAACGTCTCCGCCGTGAGCCTCGGGTCGCCCTCCACCCCGGCCTGGAAGGCCGCGTACGAGCCGTAGTCCCGAAGCCCCGCCACCACCACGGAATACGCGTCCCGGCCGAAGGACCGCATCACCTGGTCCGCGTCCGTCCAAATCTCGGACGAAAATCCCGTGTTCCCGGCGTCGAACACCCCGACCACCTCCCACTCCCGCTTGCCGAACCGCAGCCGGTCCCCAAGGTCCGTGCCGGCAAATCCCTTGGCCACGTTCTTTCCGACCATGATCTCGGAGGTGCCCTTTCTCGGCTCCCGGCCCCGGACCACCTTCACCTGCGGCCTCAGGGCCACGGATTTCACGTCGATGCCCCGGATCGTGGCGTTGGACACCTTGCCCGTGGATTTCTTGATCAGGCCGACCAGCACCACCACCTCCCGGGCGGCCATGGGCGAACCGTCCGCGCTGACCGCGATCTCCGGCCGCGTGGTCATGGTCGAGGCCTGGGACCGCTCGATGCCGCTTTGAACCTCGGTTCCCGATCCCTTGCGCAGGATTACCGCGTTCGTCGGCAGGCCCGTGGAAACCAGGGTCTGGCGCAACCCCTCGGCCAGCATCAGGGTGGCCGCGAACACGAAGACCACCAGGGCCATTCCCCCGGCCGTCAACACCGTGGTCAACCGCCGCGTCAACAGGTTGCGGTAACTGTATGACAAAGGAACAGGCATCGTGTTCTTCCTTTTCGGGGCTGCCGCCCCCCACACGCCTTATCCGATGCGCCGAAAGCTTTCGGCGATAGGGCTTTCCCACACCCGCCAGGCCGGGAGGGCGGCGGCGGCGAGGCCCACGAAGGTTCCGGCGGCCAATCCCAGCCAGATGGTCTGCCGGGAGACGGCGAAGACCGGGAAGTACTGGGACAGGGTGTTGCCGAAGGCCGTGGCCAAGGGCGCGGTCAGGGCCAGGCCGATGCCGGTCCCGGCGAGGCTTAAGATCATGGATTCGCCGACGACCATGGCGGCGATGGTCGGCCCCTTGAAGCCCAGGGTCTTGAACACGGCGAATTCGGCGGTGCGTTCGCGCACGGACATGGCCATGGTGTTGGCGGCCACGGCCAGGATGATCAGGATGACCACGTAGGAGACCAGGTTGATGGCCAAAAGGATGGCCTCGGACATGGACACGAAACCGAGCTGGAAGGCCTTTTCGGTCTCGGTCAGGGTTTCGGCCTGGGAGTTCTTGAAGGTCTCGTCGATGGCCCGGGAGATTTCGCCGGCCCGGTCCGGGTCGTCGATGCCGATCATGAAGAAGCCCACGTGTCCGGCCCGGGACGGGGTGGTCTTTTTCATGGTCTCGTCCAGGTAGTCGAAGTGGAAGAACAGGGTGGTGACGTCCGTATCCGGCCGGCCGCCGTCGTAGACGGCCCGGATGACCATTTCCCATTCGCCGGGATAGATGGTGCCCTTGAGGGTCACGGTGTCGCCGAGCTTCCAGTTGAAGCGTTCGGCCAGCTTGCGGCCCACGGCGGCGCTCTTGCGGTCGCGCAGAAACGCGGTTTTCTGGGCCGGGTCGATGAGAATTTCAGGGTACAGGGCCAGGTAGGATTCGGGGTCGACCACGAAGTTGGCGAAGAAGTTCTTTTCGTCGATGTACACGCCGCCGAACCAGTTGCCGTAGGAGACGCGGGTGACGCCCTGCACGGCCCGGATGCGTTCCCGGTAGGCCAGGGGCAGGGGCACGACCATGGAGATGGCGTTGCGGGTCACCAGCCGGGTGGCCGAGGAGGCGTTCACGCCGATGTACCAGGCGTCCATGACCGTGCGCAGAAGGCCGAAGGCCAGAAGGGCCACGGTGATCCCCAGGATGGTCAGAAAGGACCGCAGGGTGTGGCGGAAGGCGTTTTTGACGACCAGCCTAATCAGAAACATGGAGCTCACCCTTGTCCAGGCGCAGGATCAGGTGGGCGGCGTCCGCGGCCCGCTGGTCGTGGGTGACCATGATGATGGTCTTGCCGAGCTCGGTGTTCAGGCGGTCCATGAGGTGCAGGATGTCCTCGGCCGAGGCCCGGTCCAGGTCGCCGGTGGGTTCGTCGGCCACGAGGATGTCCGGGTCGGCCACGATGGCCCGGGCGATGGCCACGCGTTGCTGCTGGCCCCCGGAGAGCTGGGCCGGGCGGTGGTCCATGCGGTCGGAGAGGTTCACGGCGGCCAGGGCGTGGGCGGCGTGCTCGCGGCGTTCGGCGCGGGAGAGGCGGGTCAGGAGCAGGGGCAGTTCCACGTTTTCCAGGGCCGTGAGCACGGGGATGAGGTTGTAGAACTGGAAGATGAATCCGACATGGGCGCTGCGCCAGTCGGCCAGTTCCCCCTCGGACAGGGCCACGACGTCCGTGTCGCCGACCAGGATGCGGCCGGAATCGGCGGTGTCGATGCCGGCGATGAGGTTTAGGAGGGTGGATTTTCCGGACCCGGACGGGCCGACCAGGGCCAGGAATTCGCCCTTGGCGATGTCGAGGGTGATGCCCGCGAGCACGGGGATGGTCTGGTCGCCCCGGGTGTAGGACTTGCAGAGGTCGCGGATGCGGATGAGCGGGGTATCCATGCGGTGTCCCGGGTGTCGGATCAGCCTTCCTTGACGGTCAGGGCGTCCCCGTTTTTGATCGCGGGCGGGGGCGAAAGGGCCAGCCGGTCCCCGGGCGAGACGGGGCCTGTGATCTCGACCATGTCCCCCATGGGCGCCTTGACCGTGATCTCCACCAGTTCGGCCCGGCCGTCGGCGATGCGGCAGACCATGTCCCGGCCGTCGCGTTTCGTGACCGCCCGGGCCGGCACGGCCAGCCTGGGGACGTCCTCGCCGGGGCCCAGGGGGCGGGAGAGGAAGGCCGTCTTGGCGCTCATCTCGGGCATGACCCGGGGATCGAGCTCCCGGAAGCGGACCTTGACCATGACCGTGGCCTTGGTGCGGTCGGCGGTGGGCACGATCATGTGCACGAAGCCCTGGAAGCGCTCGTCGGGGAAGGCGTCCAGGGTGATTTCGCAGGGTTCGCCCTGTTTGACCTTGGAGAGGTTCGACTCGGAGACGTCCACCTCCACCTGCAGGGAGGCCAGGTCGGCGATGGTCACCACGGCGGCCTTGGCGTTGGCCGAGGCCCCGAGCGGCGAGATGATGTCGCCCACGTCGGCGTTTTTGGTCAGGACCACGGCGTCGAACGGCACCCGGATGAGCGTGTATTCCAGGTTGGCCCGGGCCTCGGCCATGGCCGCCTCGCGGGCCGCAAGCTCGGTCTCGGCCTGGGCCAGGGCGGCGGCGGCCTTGTCCTTGCGGGCCGTGGCCGTGTCGTGCTCGGAACGGGCCACGTAGCCGTTTTTCACCAGCCGGGACATGCGGGTGTGGTGCAGCGAGGCGTCGGTCACCTCGGCCCTGGCCTCACTGATGCGGTGCCGGGCGGTCTCCAGTTGCGCCTCGGCGCGCTCCAGGGCGGCGGTCACGTCCTCGTTTTCGAGTCGGGCCACCACGTCTCCCCGCTTGGCCGTGCTTCCCTCCTCGACCCCGATCCAGACCAGCCGGGCCGTGGCCTTGGTGGCCAGGGAGGCCTTGCGGTCGGCCACCACGTAGCCGCTGGCGGTGAGCAGGGTCAGGGCCCGTGAGGGGTAGGCCATGGCCGCCTTGCCGGCCTCCACGGTGTGCGAGGAGGGCAGAAGGAAAAAAAAGGCGGCCAGAAGTCCGGCTGCCACGAGCAGGACAGCCACGAGCCGCGTCCGGCGTTTCTTTTTCCGGGCCGGGGCCGGGATGTCGGCCTTGTCGATGCGCAGTTTGCTTAAGTCGGAGGTCATGGAAGACTCTGAGAATCGATGTTTTATCCGCGAGTTACGGTGCTTCGCCGGTTTGGTCAAGCTCCCCCGGGGCTGGCGGCTCAAGGGGCACCGACAGGGTAAAGACGCTGCCCTGGCCCGGAACGCTGTGCACGGTGACCCGGCCGCCGTGGCCCCGGGCCACGGCCCGGGCGATGGCCAGCCCCAGGCCCGTGCCTCCGGGCTTGTCCGTGAGGTGGTCCCCGAGTTGGCGGAAGGTCTCGAAGATGGCCTCCTGGTCCTTTTGGGAGATGCCCCGGCCCGTATCGGCCACGTCCACGGCCAGTTCCTGGCCGGCCCGGTACACCCGGCAGGTCACGCCGCCCTGGCTGGTGAAGGCCACGGCGTTTTTCAGCAGGTGGGTCAGGGCCGCGGTCAGGCGGTTCCGGTCGCCGCGCATGGGGTACGGGCCGCCATCCGCCTCCAGGGTCAGGGACAGGTTCTTGGCCTCGGCCTCGCGGCGCACCGCGTCCACGGCCGACGCGGCGGCCAGCCCCAGGTCCATGGGGGCCATGTCCCAGGCCACGCCGCCCGACTCCAGGTCGGTCAGGTCGATGACCTTGTCGATCAGTTCCGACAGGCGCTCCCCCTCCTCGATCATGATCGGCAGGTTCTCGGCGATCTGGGACGCGGAACGGCCGAAGTCGTCCCGACGGCCCAGGACTTCGGGGAGGATGTCCCGGGAAAAGCGTCGGGATATGAGCCGGGCGAAGCCCAGGACCGCGGTCAGGGGGGTCTTGAATTCGTGGGACACCGTGGACAGGAACACGGTCTTCATGCGGTCGAGTTCCACCAGCCGGCGGTTGGCCGCCTCCAGTTCGGCGGCCTTGCGGGCCAGATCCCGGGTGCGCCGCTCGACCAGTTTCTCCAGGTCGCGGTTGAGGGCCGCGAGCTTGCCCTCGGCCCGTTTGCGGCCGGCCACCATGGTCGTCAGGTGCTCGGACAGCCGGGATATCTCGTCGTTGCCGCCCACGTCGAAGCGCACGTCCAGGTTGCCGCCGGTGACCTCCTCGGTCTTTCGGGTGATGGCCGCCACCCGGGAGATGAAGGCCCGGTTGATGTAGTAGAGCAGGCCGGCCAGCAAGGCGGCCAGGGCCACGAACAGGAAGACCGTGCGTTCGAAATGGAACCGGGCCAGACGGTCGTACTGGTCGCTGACGTCCTGGAGCATGACCAGGGAACCCAGGATGGCCCGGGACGAGCCGTGGCAATGGTGGCAGGAGGGCGCGTTCTGGATGGTCTTTATCTCGGCGAAATGGGGCCTGTCGTCGATGCGCAGGAGCGAGCTGCGGTCCAGGGGCCGGGTCAGGCCGAGATCGATGACGTTCTTGAACGGTCCCGGGGGGATCAGGTCGGCCACCTGCCGGCGCAAGGCCTTGCTCCGGTTGGAGTAGGTGACCCGCCCCTTGTCGTCGGTCATGAAAAGTGCCAAGTGGTCGTATTGGGACAGGTTTTCGAATTGCCGGATGGTGGCCGCGTCGTCGCCCTTGCGCATGGGCTCCTCCACGGCCATCTGCAGAAGCTCGGCGCTGAAGTCCGAGGAGGCCTTGAGTTCCAGGAGCAGGTTGTCGTGGTACCAGGAGAAGTCCACGGCAAAAAGCCCGGCGAAGACCAGGGCGGCGGCCAGAAAGGCGGCCGCGGCGATTTTCACGCCAAGCGAATGGCGAAAGGGGTTCATGGACGCGGGGAACCTCATCCCGGGCGGAAAGAAGCCTGGCACACGCCTCAAGGGTTGCGCCTTCAAAGCATGAAATCATGAAAAGCGCAAATCGCTTGCCAGGGCGTCGATGAGCTTGCGGTGGCCGGCCGGGAAGGCCAGCCCGTCGAGGTCGGACAGGACGGCCCAGCGCGATTCCACGGCGGCGGTCAGCGCCGGGACCGGCGGATCCGGCCGGGGATCGGCGGGCGAGAGCAGGTAGCAGTGCAGGGTCACCCGGTAGGTGGTGTAGCCGTGGCGGATGACCCCCAGGGAGGCCTCGATCGTGGCCGTAAAGCCCGTTTCCTCGAAGAGTTCGCGTACGGCCGCGTCCTCGGGGGCCTCGCCCGGCTCCACCCGGCCGCCGGGGAACTCCCACAGGCCGCCCCAGGCCCCGCCCGGCCGGCGGCGCTGGATGAAGAAGAGGCCCCGGTGGCGAAGGACCGCCGTGGCCACGGTGATGGGCGTGATGGCCCGGCTCGGGCTCCTGACCGGCCTCTCGGCCACGATGTCCAGGTGCCTGGCCTGACACATGTCCGCCACCGGGCACACGGCGCAGGCCGGATTTTTCGGGCGGCAGACCACTTCCCCGAGCTCCATGAGGGCCTGGGTGAAATCCCCGGCCCGGTCCGCCGGGGCCAGCCCGTCGGCAAGCTCGCGGACCCGGGTTGTGGCGGCGCGTTCCTTTATGGGGGTGTCGATGTCGTAGACCCGGGCCAGCACCCGCTCCACATTGGCGTCCACGGCCACGTGGCCAAGGCCCAGGGCCAGGGCGGCCACGGCCCTGGCGGTGTAGGGGCCGACCCCGGGCAGGGCCCGGATGTCCTCCAGGGTCGACGGGAAGGAGCCGTCCTGCCGGCCGGCGACGATCTTCGCTGCGGCCTGGAGGTTTCTGGCCCGGGAGTAGTAGCCCAGGCCCTCCCAGGCCTTGAGCACCTGGTCCGGATCGGCCCCGGCCAGGGAGGGGAAGTCCGGGAAGCGCCGCATGAAGCGTTCGAAATACGCGGCGGCCCGGCCGGCCTGGGTCTGCTGGAGCATGACCTCGGAGACCAGCACCCGGTAGGGGGTGGGATTTTCGCGCCAGGGCAGGGGACGGCGGTTTCGCGCGTACCAGGACAGAAGCCTTTCGCTGAAGCTCACGCGCCGTTTCCGGATTCCTCGGCCTCGGCCAGAAGGGCCTCGAAACGGGCGTCGTCCAGGACCTCCTTCTCCAGAAGCTCCCGGGCCACGCGCGTGAGGGCCGGGCGCTTGTCCGCGAGCAGGGAGGATACCCGCTCCATGCGGTCGTCCAGAAGGGCCTTGATCTCCAGATCGAGCTTCGCGGCCGTGGCCTCGCTGTATTCCCGGCCGGCCAGGGGGCCCTGTTCCGGGGCGAGGAACACGGGGCGGTTCTGGCGGGGGAAGGTGGCCGGACCGAGGGTTGTGCCCATGCCGTACTCGCTGACCATGGCCCGGGCGATGTCCGTGGCCCGCTGCAGGTCGTTGTGCGCGCCCGTGGACACGTCCCCGAAGATGAGTTCCTCGGCCGCCCGGCCGCCCAAGAGCACGTCGATGCGGCCAAAAAGTTCGGCCTTGGTCATCAGGTAGCGGTCCTCGGTGGGCAGTTGCTGGGTGTAGCCCAGGGCCCCGATGCCCCGGGGCACGATGGAGATCTTGTGCACCTTGTCCGCGCCCGGGGTGAAGTGGGCGGTTATGGCGTGGCCGGTCTCGTGGTAGGCCACGATCTCTTTTTCCTTGGGGTTTATCACCCGGTTTTTCTTTTCCAGGCCGGCCACGATGCGGTCCACGGCCTCGTCCAGGTCGTCCATGTCCACGGCCTGCTTGTCACGTCGCGCGGCCAGAAGGGCGGCCTCGTTTATCGCGTTGGCCAGGTCCGCGCCGGAAAATCCCGGGGTCTTTTTGGCCATGACCGAGAGGTCCACCTCCGGGGCCAGCTTGACGTTTTTGGCGTGCACCTGGAGGATGGCCAGCCGGCCGGCCACGTCGGGCTTGTCCACCAGGACCTGGCGGTCGAAGCGCCCGGCCCGCAGAAGCGCCGGGTCCAGGGTCTCGGGCCGGTTGGTGGCGGCCATGATCACCACCCCCACCCGGGGGTCGAAGCCGTCCATCTCCACCAATAGCTGGTTCAGGGTCTGCTCGCGCTCGTCGTGGCCGCCGATCACGGCCATGCCCCGGGCCTTGCCGATGGCGTCCAGCTCGTCGATGAAGATGATGCACGGGGCCTTTTCCCGGGCCTGGGTGAAGAGCTCACGCACCCTGGCCGCGCCCACGCCCACGAACATCTCCACGAACTCCGATCCCGAGATGGAGAAAAACGGCACCCCGGCCTCCCCGGCCACGGCCCGGGCGAGCAGGGTCTTGCCCGTTCCGGGAGGACCGATCAACAACACGCCCTTGGGCATGCGGCCGCCCAGGCCCTGGAAACGCTCGGGCGTTTTCAGGTAGTCGATGATCTCCTCGAGTTCCTCCTTGGCCTCGTCGCATCCGGCCACGTCGGAAAAACGCGTCTCGATGTCCTTTTCGGCGAAGACCTTGGCCTTGTTGCGGCCGAAGGCCATGACCCCGCCGCCGGGGTTCATGCGCTGGATCATGAAGTACCAGATGCCGAAGAACAGCAGGATGGGCACCACCCAGGACAGAAGGTCGCGGAAAAAGGTGCTTTCGGGCTGGCCCCGGAAGGTCACGTTGTATTTGGCCAGCTCGTCGGAGAGGCTCGGGTCCACGCGCCTGGTGACGAACTGGATCTCCTTGGCCTCGCCCTTGTCCGTGGTCTTCATGGTCCCGGAGATGACCTCCCCGGTGACGGCCACGTCCACGACCTCGCCGTTTTTCAGGGCGGTCAGGAAATCGCTGTAGGGCAGGTTTTTCGGCCCGTAGGTGGAGACGATGAGGTTGTTGAGCAGAAAAACGCCCCAGATGGCGATGATCACGTACCAGATGGAGAATTTGTAATGCTTTTCCATGTTCTTCACGGGCTTCTCGTGTGGCGCGGGGTTGGGGGAGGCGGCGGATCATCCTGTTCCGGCGCGCCGGGTTGAGTGTTCAAGATAGCGCACGCGGACGGATCGGCAAGGGGAGGCGGGACGGCCCGCAAACCCCGTGCGCCGGGTTCCGTGCGGTGTAGAATGAAACGGCGCCGGTTTCAATGCCGGCGCGGCCCGGGAATATTTTTCAGGAAGGCGAAAAAAGATGTTTTCAACCCCGGGGATTTCGTTTAGGTATCCCCTCTTGCCGCCCGTTGGAGCCGGGCGTGGAAACAAGGCGAATGAATTCTTGACACGCACGTGCCAATCCGCTAACCGTCCATCTCTTGGGCCGCTGGCGTAGCTCAATTGGCAGAGCAGCTGATTTGTAATCAGCAGGTTGCGGGTTCGAGTCCCATCGCCAGCTCCATGACGCGGAGGGGTTCCCGAGTGGCCAAAGGGAACAGACTGTAAATCTGTCGGCGTCAGCCTTCGGAGGTTCAAATCCTCCCCCCTCCACCATAAGGCGAAAAGTGCTGTAGGAGACAGGGAAGCCTGTCGCCTGGACTACAGGTGACATATCGCGGGAATAGCTCAATTGGCTAGAGCATCAGCCTTCCAAGCTGAGGGTTGCGGGTTCGAGTCCCGTTTCCCGCTCCACTTTATTCCTGCCTCCGTCCAGCACGCGGATAGGCCCACGTAGCTCAGTCGGCAGAGCACTTCCTTGGTAAGGAAGAGGTCACCGGTTCGAATCCGGTCGTGGGCTCCATACATTTTCGGCGACACGCCGCAGGTACACAGTTAAAAAAGCACTCCTAGGGGGAAACCATGGGCAAGGCGAAATTCGAGCGGACCAAGCCGCATGTGAACATCGGCACCATCGGCCACATCGACCACGGGAAGACCACCCTGACCGCGGCCATCACCAAGCTGGCCAGCATGAAGGGTTTCGGGGAATACATTCCCTTCGACCAGATC
>Ga0067045_1028950_pt1 | contig 25493 bp, 23 predicted proteins | sample TerdegcTABiofilm_FD_59184 | JGI IMG/M metagenome (GOLD analysis project Ga0067045, IMG submission 59184) | Combined Assembly of (Gp0054472, Gp0054536) Wastewater bioreactor microbial communities from Singapore -Terephthalate degrading... | reverse complement strand
CCTGGCGCGCCAGCCATAGAAGCCCGGCGGCTGCCATACCTCCCACCAGCAGGGCGCTGCGGGGCAGGGAGAGCGCCGGCCATTGGGGTTGCCACAGGTTGATAAGCCCGCTCAGGTAGGTGAGGGCACCCAGTAACGCAAAAATGATGAGCGTGTTCTGTATCAAAGGCCAGAATGAGCGCTGGTGATAAGGCAGGGCCGGCTGGTAAAAGCCCCCTAATGCCAGCGTCAGCCCCCCGATGAGGGTCAGGAGCGGTGCCGCGCCCCACCAGGCGTGTAGAGAATCTCGCCAGAGCGTTGCCGGCGGCGGATAGCCTGTGAGCAGCCCTGATACCGGAGGGAGGGTGATCAGGACGCCATAACGGATGAGCAATCCCAAAGCCAGTCCTGCGTTGAGGGCCAGAGCGTCTATGCATAGCCGGGTGAACCAGCAGGGAAGAATCATGTGCTTGTGCTTCAAGCCCGACTCCTGTTTCGGTTAGTCTGTCAATAAGGATGCGGGGAAGATTGTAGCACACAAATAAAAAGGCGCAACCGGGCGCCCGGTTTAAAAAACTTGAGGGGTGGACATCTTAAGTTTTATCGAACGCAGCCCACAAGGTTTGCAGGATAATCTGGAAATCGCTCCATAAAGTGGCCCGAGCTGCATATTCCAGATTGATCTGGATTTTATCTGGCATCACGGTTGTGATATAGAATTGTTCGGGCTCTTTAGCCTGTGCCAGTAATAAGCTTTCATGACGATACTTAATAGAGGCCGGATCTGTAATGCCGGGGACTAATTCCAGGACAGCTAGCTGTTCCGGGGTATAGAATGCTACATAGTGAGGCACTTCTGGTCGGGGCCCGACCAGACTCATTTCACCTTTAAGTACATTGAAAAGCTGGGGCAATTCATCCAGTTTGAACTTGCGTAACCAATATCCAGCCCTGGTAATGCGCGGGTCGCCTCCAACTGTAAGTGGGCGTCCCATTTTCTCTGCATTCAAGACCATAGAACGGAACTTCCAAAGATGGAAAATCTTGCCTCTTTGTCCTACTCGTTCTTGCTTGAAGAAAATGGGCCCGCCATCATCTAACTTGATCCAAAGAGCAATGAGCAGGAAAAGCGGAGCCAAAACCCATAGTCCCGACACCGTCCAGAAAATATCAAAAGCACGTTTTTGCCATTTCATTGCTGGTTGGAGTGAACTACATCTAATACTGCTGCAATAACATCTTCGATGTCTTGATCGCTCATTCGTAAGTTGAGTGGCAGGGAGACAAGCCGCTGGTATTCGCTGTAGGCCACAGGGAAATCTTCCGGCTGGTAGCCATATTTATCCCGGTAATACGGTTGTAAGTGATTGGGGATGAAATGCACGCTGGTACCAATGTTGCGTGCAGTGAGCTCCTGGATGAACTGCGCGCGGTCAATGCGTAAGTGCTCTAAATTCAGTCGTAGGGCGTAGATATGCCATGCTGATTCAGCTTCTGGGCGCTCGGTGGGGATTTGTAGTGCTGGCACATTTGCAAATGCAGCGTTGTAGCGTTGCACAATCTCGCGTCGCCGTTCCTGGAACTTGGGTAATTTGTGCAGCTGATGCAAGCCTAACGCCGCCTGAATATCGGTCATATTGCACTTGAAGCCAGGTAGAATCACTTCGTAATACCAGGAACCAGAGGCGCTGTAACGTTTCCAGGCGTCACGGCTCATGCCGTGCAGACTCCAGATGCGCGCGCGGTCAATCAAGTCGGGCTCGCCTGTGACCATACCTCCTTCGGCCGTGGTGAGGTTCTTGGTCGCGTAAAAGGAAAAACAGGTCAATGGCGAATGGCGAATGGTGAATGGTGACTTGAAGGGGGCGCCAATGAGACGGCCTTTGTAGCGGGTAGGGAGGGCGTGCGCAGCGTCCTCGACAACAGCAAGGTTGTGTTGGTGGGCGAGCTCTAGCAGCGCGTCCATCTCACAGGGATGCCCGTAGAGATGCACCGGCAGGAGTGCACGGGTGCGCGGCGTGATGGCTTCTGCAACGCGCGCTGGGTTTATGGTGAGAGTATCCGGCTCCACATCTACCAGCACCGGTTTGGCTCCCAGGTGCTCAATGACGTGAATGGTAGAACAGAACGTCATCGTGGTAGTGATGACCTCATCACCAGGGCCAATGCCCAACGCGGCTAGAGCCACTTGCATTGCATCCGTGGCAGAACTGACTGCTAGCGCCGCTGGTGCCCCGATAAAGTTAGCAAATTCCGCTTCAAAGCGTTTGACCTTAGGCCCGGTAGTGATCCAATCTGAGCGCAAGGTGTCTATAACTTCTGCGATTTCCTCTTCGCCGATGAGCGGCGGGGAGAAAGGAAGAAAGGTGTCACGCATAATCAGTACCCTCCTGTAGGTTGCGAACATATTCGTTCATAGCACGGCCTTCAGGCGTAACAAAGGAACGTGCAAGCTTAAAATTGAGCCGCTGATAAAAATGGTTTGTAACCTCATTATTGTCGCGATCTGTGGTTAGACACACAGCCAACTCGCCCCGCGCTACAAGTGCTTGGCAAAAGGCTTCCACCAGCTGTTTGCCAAGCCCTTGCCCTTGAAATTCAGGGGCGACTGCAATAGACATCAAACAAGCTTCAGCTGCCGATTCCGCTGCCTCGCCGGGACGACGAAATGCGCGCCATAAGCGGGGGATGATTGCTGGTCGTCGCAGCACTGCCCCCATCGCAGCCCAGGCAAAAGCCCATGCTTGACGTTGCAGTAACCGCCTATAGAACCCCGTCTGCCGTGTAACGCCAGCAACAAAGCCGATCACCTTGCCATCCATTTCTGCGACCAGTACGATACCTTCTGGAGCACAGGCGATATTGTGGTAGAGCAATTTCAAGAATTTAGGGCCAAGGAAGGTCAGAAAGAAATTGGGAAAACTGTTTAGATGAACTTGCACAATAGCGGGCAGGTCATAAAGGTGCATTGGACGTAATTGCAACATGGCTCCACGATCGCATTTATGCTGTGACATTAGGTTGTTGAATGATTTTTCGGAACAGTTTTGCATATCTTCTACAGCCCTGGCGCGTATAATTTGCTAGAAATGTTTTGCGCTTTGTCTTAACTCTCTGGAAACATCTCGGCTATTAAATGTTGATTGATTTTGTGAACATCAAAACGCTCTTCCGCTAACCGACGACTCTCCCGTCCCATAGACTCTATCAAGGATGGGTCTTGAATGAAATGTTCCATCATTTTGACTAAAGCAGCTGCATTACGGGGCGGCACCCAAAAACCATTGACACCCTCTACAACTGTCTCGCGGCAGCCCGGCGCATCGGTAGTAATGACCGGGCGGCCCATCGCCATGGCTTCTTGAGTACTGCGAGGCACACCTTCGCGATAATAAGAAGGTAAAACATACACGCTAGTTTGGGCCAGGTAGGCTTGCATGTTAGAGACGCTTCCTGGCCATTCCAAAATGCCTTCCTGGACCCATGCACGCACTTCCGCTTCCGTCAATGCTCCCGGATTAGTATCTAATGCACCTAACAGCAAGAAGCGCACGTACCCATAACGAGACTTGATATCTCTGGCAGCTTGAGCAAATTCTTCCACCCCTTTTTCTCGCAAAAGCCTGGCGGCAAGGGTAAAGGTCAGGGGGTGTAAGTGCGGTGGGCAAAATGGCCATTCATCTAAATCCACCCCTATACCGCCAATCAAAACTGCTTTTTGGGATGAGAGCCCGGTTAGGGCGCATAGAGTTGCCAGATCGTCACGATTGAGAAAAAATACCCGAGTAGCCCGGTTGATTGCAATTTTATATAACAAGATAAGGGCGTTTCTTAGTAAAGCCTGCTTGAAAGAGAATTGACATTGAGGAGTAAAAGCGTATCCCAGCCCTTCCACCATGGCAAAACGATGTGGCACACCAGCCAGGTAAGCTGCAAGCGTGCCATAGATTACCGGCTTAGGGTTATAGCTGAAAACGGCCTCCGGCCGAGCTGAGTTGAAAAATGCCCTTAGAGTTATCAGTGTGTGTAAATCTACCAAAGGATTCATGCTGGTGCGGTTCAGGGGGTAGTTGAGAGCTTTACCCCCTAACCTTTCCACGCTTTTACGCAGCTCGGGTGTATAGTCAGGAGCAAGGATGGAAACTTTGATATTTCGTTCTATCAAAGCACGAATCAAGGCTCCTCTAAAGGAAACAATGGACTGGGCGTATGGTGAAAGTATGATCAGGTTCATGGCACCACCATCTTGCTTGTTCACTGCATTTACACCCTTTGCCTCTGTATCAGGTTTTCGTAAATTTTTTCCCATTCGTCTAAAATCTTATCAAAGCCATAATGCTCTTGGGTGTAAATTCTACCCTGGATTCCCATGGCTTGCCGTACCCCTGTTGGCAATGCCATCATTTTGAGCATAGCCTGGGCCAAGGCCGGCGGATTTTGGGGCGGCACCAGGAAACCTGTTTGTCCATCTATTACAATTTCGGGAATTCCTCCTACCCTGGTAGCCACAATAGGAAGTCCCGAAGCACTGGCTTCTAACAGGACCATGGGTAACCCTTCCCAGGCTGAGGACATCACATAACCATCTGCTGCGCGCATCAGATTGGCGACATCCCGACGTATTCCTAAAAATTGGACTGCCTGAGATATTTTGAGTGCATCTGCTAATTCAACCATATTTTGCTTTAGAGTTCCCTGTCCTACAATATATAATCTTACTTCTGGTTGTTGTTGCTGTATTTGGGCAAAGGCTTGTAGTAAAACAGGGTAATCTTTGGCCTTCTCAAAGCGTCCCACTGCCAGCCAGATAAAACTCTCTGGCAGCCCCAGGTCTGCTCGTAAACGCTCACGATCTCCTGGCATGGGATTAAAATGTTCAAGCTCTATGCCGTTAGGTACAAAGCGAATCTTCCGTGGCGGTACTGCACCTACTTGTACATAACGTGCAAGACCTGCCTGGCTCACCTGGGTTGTCAAATCACATAATGGGTCAGTCAGGCGATAAGCAATTTCGCGTAACTTTCCCCCCTCATCAACATTATGTGCTGTGCAGATGACAACAGGTATATGCACCAAAAGCCGGGAGGTTCGGGCCAGCAAGTTAGCGTGGACCATATGGGCATGAAGAATCTGGGGGCGTTCATAACGCAGGATAGTTGCAAGCTTGAAAATGGCTCTCGGGTCTGCTATGCCCCGGCGCATATTGAGGGAAAGTACAGAAATCCCAGCCTCTGTTAACTCTTTGACGTAAGCTTCGGGAGGAAGCATGGAGATCACTTTTGTGGACCAGCCCCGAGCTTTGAGCCGTATAGCCAGCTGGTACAGCTGGGTCTCTGCTCCGCCATAGTTGAGGCCAGTGGTGAGAAAAATAACACTTTTATGAAACCAAGTTTTCATAATTTAAACAAAATATTTTTATTGAAATCTGATCTTATTTGATATAAGCTGATGGAGCAATGCGTTCCACTTTTTCAAAGATGAGTCCAGAGTATAATTTTGTTCTATATAGTGGCGCCCCGCAGCTCCCATGTTCAGTCGTTCTATGTCAGATAATTTCATCAGCCGTGACATCGCTTGAGCTAAAGCAATAGGGTCGTTGGGGGGGACCAAAAAACCATACTCTCCGTCTCTAATTAATTCTGGTACGCCGCCAACATTGGTGGCGACTACGGGTTTTCCGGTAGCCAGTGCTTCCATGATGACATTAGGTAATCCTTCCCATGCAGAAGATAGCACGACCCCATCAGCGGCGTTTAATAAGGCCGGTACATCATAGCGAAACCCCAGGAAGTGGCAGTGCTCCTCTATCTTTAATCTAATAGCTTGTTGTTGTAATGGATCTAATAATACACCATGCCCAACGATTCGTAGCTGAGAGAGGGGATGTTCTTTCACAACTAAGGCAAATGCTTGTAATAAATTAAAGTAATCTTTTTGTTCTTCTAACCGTCCTATTGAGAGCCACAAAAACTGTTCTGCATTCACTTCAAGTTCTTTTCGTTTTTGAGGGTACAAGGCAGGATTAGGGGCATAAATCAGTGGTGAAAGCCCATTGGGTATAACTTGCAAACGTGAGGCGGGGACCACTTTACGGGCTATTAAGGATTCAGCGACTAAATGGGAATTGGTAATTGTGATATCCCCAAGTCCATCGGTAATTCTTAATAACCAGTCACGGTGAGATCCACCGAAGTTTTCATTACGGATTGATGAGATGATGACAGGAACTTTAGCTATTTTCCCGCCTAAACGACCCAGTAAATTGGCATGAAACAAAAAGCAAATTAATACATGAGGTTGATATTGGCGCAAGAGTCTGGTTACTGTGACAAGAGCTCTGGGGTCAGGTACACCACGCTGCATATTTAAGGACAGAACGGGAATTCCCTGCCTGTCCAAATCTGGTAAAAAATGTTCCGGCCTCAGCATAGAAATGATATTAGTCCCCCAACCTAACGATTGTAATCCAAGCGCCAATCGCACCAATTGGGTCTCGGCACCTCCAGGAGCTAAGCCGGTGATTAAAAAAGTTACACGGTATTTCATGAATATCTTGTGTTCAGAAGAAATGTTTTTAGGGATAACCCGCTACTCTTTTCAGGCATTTTGCTAAACGAGGTGCTATTGCCGCCAGACTGTAATGCGCCAAACAGACCTGACGTCCTTGAGTGCCAAAACGATGACGAATATCGGGAGAATCTATCAGATAGTTAAGTGCTCCTTGCCAATCAGATAGGGTTTGTGCCGGTACCCCCACAGTGCCTGTTTGCAGGACGGTAGCGTTCATACCCACTGGCGAGACTACAACTGGAACTGCGCAGGCCATATACAACAACATCTTGTAGCTGCATTTTCCGCGTGTCCAGTCGGAATCTTCTAAAGGCATAATCCCAATATCCATTTCTTGAATGGTGTTTACTTCGTTTTGTGGACTCCAGGGTATGAATTCAATCCTTGTCGGATTGATTTGTCTAAACTTTGGTTTTTGATCCGCAACAATCCGCAGTCGGGCAGTGGGATTTTTTGCCAGGACTTTTTCTAAAGCCGGTTCAATAGTATACAAGTATTTGAAGTTGCTTGAGGTGCCCGACCAGCCGATAACAACCTGTTCACTCTCTCTGATGCGGCCAAGGGGTTTAAATCGCTCGGTGTTGACTGCAGTAGGAATGATGGTTACATCCTTGTTATATTGACTGAACCAGTCAGCTAGAAACTCATTGCCGGCAATGATAGCGTTCGAGTGACGGGCTAAGAAGCGTGCAGCGCGTCCCTCACGATACAGCCAAATAGCATCATCCGCTTCAAAAACGCGGGGATATTTGGTGAATGGTTCCAGGGTCACAAGCGTGGAAACCATTTCTCGTGATAGCCAGGTTAAATCAGCTTTCCAGGAGGCTAAAACGCCGGGCACTCTTCCTATAACGGTTGCTGTTCCCCAGAAAGGACGCAGCCAGCGTTGTGGGGGGGGATAATTAGAAACCAGTGCCGGGCGGTGGATGACTGTGATTCCTTCCTGGGCCAGTGGGACAATCATTTGTTGTACCCGAAAACGGGCACTGGGGGTGTGTAAGGCACCCGAGATAGCGGCCACTTGTAATGAGGGGGTCATATCAATTTTTTAAACCTGTAAAATGATTGCACAAACAAGACAAAACCTATTAGAAAGAAAATTTCAAACATGTAATAATATAGAAAGAAGGATATAACTACACCATATGTAAACAAACTGTAAAGCAATACATTTTGCCAATGCGCTGTTTGTCTCGCTTTCAGGTAAAGAAAAGTGGCTATGCTCCCCAGCAAAGCACAAAAAATCAAGACTCCCCCTAATCCGTAATCCCAATATACCTCTCCAATAAAAGAATAAACATTGAACCAGCTGGCACCAATATTGACTGCTGGTAGGGGAATTGGAACTGGTTGTATAATGTGCAGTCCACCCAGAATTTTCCACAGCGGCCTGAACGTAACATAGCTCCAGATCGGCTGCGGCGGCATTTTGCCTGATAACATTTGCTCTGTTGCCGGCCAGCTTCCCACAAAGTACAGGTAAGGCCGCTGTAAGAATTCCAGTTGCTTAGGGAAAACAGAACCGGGAAAACTTTTAGAGACAAAAATATCAATATTAGCATCATAAAAGGCAAAAAAAGCCAGAATGACAAAGAGCGCCAATCCTAAGTGATAAAGTTTCAGCCGGCCCGGTCTCAGAGCTGTATAAGCAAGCAGTGCAGCGGCACTGGAGAAAATAAAATAAGATTTAATGCCTGCCAATGTTGCTCCGATTAGGGCGCTCAAAGTGATGATAATATCCAAAAGTTTTATTTTGGAACTCAGGGTTTTAATTGTAAAGGTTGGTAGCACCAGGATCCCAAGCAAATTCAAATAGCCGATGAATTGCATCTGGAATTCAAGTTGCAATATCCACCAATTTTGGCTTAAATAGCCCCAGGTATATTTTTGAATCAATAGCAGCAGGGGCAGAATCCATCCTATAGTAGCAAGAAAGCCGGTAAAGTAGAAAAAAGCGGATAGCCCTGGTGTTGCTACCGTTTTAGAATGAGGACGTAAAGGCGGGCGAAAAGGAATTTTAGAAACAAGGCAAGTAACTACCACAAAGGTCATTAATCCACTTAAGACAATCAAATGGGTAGTTAAAGAAAGCGGCTTCAAATAGATAAGCTTCAAGTGATAAAAAGCCAGTGAGAGACCATTGCCTCCTAAAAAAATGCTAAGTGGAGATACCAGATCACCATACCAATATTTAGACAGGAGGCATCCTGCAAGAGCAATGAGTGAGTAAAATAAAAATAGGATAAAATCTATGAATGTCATGTGAAATCAATGTGTCTAGGAGGAGATTTTTACGGACCACGACCCCTGTATGACTACTAACCCATAACCTAAAACAATAAACAGGGCACTTCCTACACTGGCCCAGGCTGCTCCTAAGAGTCCCCTCGAAGGAATTAACAGTTGCGAGACCATGAGCAACATTCCTATATTTAGTCCGTGGATCACCAGTTGAATTTTGAATTTTTTCATAGCGCTGACTGCAGCACCTAACAGGGTGGATAAATACATTATTCCACCACCTAACATAATCCAGATAAACACTTCCTTTTGAGAGGCATATTCGGCAGTATATAACAGAGTTAACAAAGGTCGGCCCACTGTGATTGCAATGACCACATTTGTAATACATAATATGACGCCGACGCCGATAGTTTTCAATACAAGATTGCGAAAAAGGGAGATCTTTCCTTCTGTATAGTATTTGGCTAGTCGGGGAATAATGGATTGTGCCATTGCACTGACTATCATATTTCCAACCACCGGTAAATAGGTCATTGCTGAGAAGATCCCCAGGGTCCATTCATCCCAGTAAGTCTCAAGAAAATAACGGGGGATGTTAGTATTGAGTGAAATCAAAACCATGACCAAGCCTAGTGGTGCCGCCAAAGATATAATCTGGGTAAAGGATTTCAAATTCCATCTTGGTTGCAATGAAGCGGCAGGATGACTTGATAAAGCCAGATTTTGCACAATAATCTTACTATTAGGGATATCGTAAATTAACAAAGGAATCATGGAAGCAACAGCTAAACTGAAAACGCTCCAAAAAATACTGTTGGTTAACAGAAATGCTGCACCAAACAAAAGGAGTGAAAGCTGCCCCTTAGCAATCCTTGACTTGGAAACGTAATCTAATCGTTCTCCCTTTTGAAAAAGGCCATAGAAAAGATCTCCCACAGATTCAACCGCTTTAGCAACACCAAAGGCAAAAATCACCCAAGCCTTTTCCCCTTCGTAACGAGTAAAAGATAGTCCGGCGATGAAAGCTAACGCCAGAAACAAATTTGTTAATCTTACGCCGAAATAATCTCCAAAAGCGTGACGGTCTTGTACATCGGTCACTTGCACTACGCGCATTTGAAGCTCGGCGAACATAATAGCGGGCGCGGCAATGGCTGAGCCTAAAGTAAATCGTCCCACGGTATCCGGGGTTCCTAACTTTGTTAATAGGGTTAAGATACCCCATTGACAGGCAGCATAGATGGCATTACTGACAAAGGTCCAGAGAAAATTTTCTCGCAATGAGAGTGTTCTCTCTTTTTGTCCCTCCAAAAACAAGCGTGGATTTCTAATCAACTCTTTAAGAACCAACATGTCTGTAGTTTAAAGGGTAAGATATAAAATATTTTTTGTTTGGCTAACTACATAATGATCTAATCATTGATTATAATGGGCAGATAGATAGATTGACCATGGCTGATTTGTACTTTGGTCAACAAAGGACTCTTTGTATTATCGTTGCCGCGTTCCAGGCGAGCTTGAATTCTTAGGGGGCCAGTTAACCCCACCAGGCTATAAGTTGTAGTGGTTATATTTGTGTAGCCTGTAAGGGAGTATCCATCTTGGTCCAAAACATCAAATGCTATTTTACCCCCTTGCAAAGCATATTCAAAAGTCATTTGACCATAATGAATCTGTGTTTCTTCTGGGAAAATAATATTTGAGGTCCAATAACCAGTCTCAGCAAAAGGCAAAGGCTGAATTTCGCTTGAAATCCTGATTTCGTCCAATATGCCTAATAGCGGTTGGTCTCCACTGGTTTTGTTCCCTATGTAAAGAGGGGAGCCAGGAGTAGCTATTTCCCCTACATGGCTTTCTGCTGCAACCTCTTGATCATTAACTATCAGACGCAACCAGGAACCATCATACAGGGCAATTAGGTGCATCCAATTTTCTGTTTTATGGAGAGGGGCACTAACTTCAAGAATTTTGCTTTGCAGAGCGGTGGGATCCAAAATGTGAAAGTGTAATAGTCCATCAGCTGTCAGATTTAAGCCAAAGGCTCCTGGTTGTTCAACAATATAGCGATTTGCTGCTGATAGATCGAGCTTGACCCAGGCCTCAATCATAAGATGATTGAAATTTAAGCTATTTGAGAAAGGAACCGTTATCATGGCTCCTGGTTTATCAAAATATATAGCAGATCCAAACCGGCCTTCATTTACCCATGAGGTGTTTGATAGATAACCAGTGTTTTGATGTTCAGAGTAATCCTCTGTGATTGTTCCTATTCCTTCGTTCAAATGAAATAGTAAAATGGAGGATGAGGTGCTGACATATTCATTCACTGGGGGGGCATATGTTAACTGTAGTGCATTATTAACCACCTGTGTTTGGGTTAATATCTCATTGGTGTTGATGCCGTAGTACAGGAATAATTTCTGATAATCATTGTTAGAATAGCTCATGATGTACTGATGTATATCCTGACTGGAGCCAAATTTCCCAATATCATGGTTGCTAAAGCATACTGGAACGTCAACTCGTCCGTCGCCATCTACGTCCTGCAAGCCTTTGGCTGCCATCTGCATTTCTGCGCCAGCATAGCGCCCTTGATTATCTGGATAATAATAGAGATGATTGAAAATAATATTACCAAACCTGTCATAAACAACAAAATTACTATCTAAACTGGCCGAACGTTGTAAGCCACGAAAAATAGTGGTAACGATAATGTCCTTATTTCCATCACCGTTCCAGTCACCCAGCCCAAAATGATGAGCCCCCGATAACTCTTTTGCCCACATGATATCTAAAGCGTTGTTACGCATAACTACTTGTTCACGGGTTACATAAACAATCTCTTCCCCTGTTTGTTCAGGCCTTAAATCGTCTGTGGTTAGCCATTGGATATGTCCGCTACTCTGAAACTCATCTACGACTTCTCCTGTTGAAGCTTTGAGAATTTGAATGGTGGTGGGGGATGCTACGCCTCCTCCATAATCATGGATTACATAATAATTCCCATCTCCATACAGGTCACTCACATTCACAAAATCGGAATGATACCACCATCCATCAGGGGGATTGACTGACAAGCGAGGCATGGAATGAAAATCTAAAAACTCAGCACTCAAAGAAGCTGTGCTGGTGATAAGTGGAGCAGACCATAAAATTTCCCCATTGTTGTCTAATGCCACTGTTTTTCTACTACAGGCTACAAAAACTTCATCATGGCCATCATGGTCTATATCTTTAGCCGTCAGTGTATGCCCATAAATCGCGTTTTCAATGGGGGTACGCCACAATAATTCTCCCCAGCCATCATAAACAGAAACTACAAAGTTAGTTCCATCACTGCGGGCCACAATAATATCGTAGTATGTTGGTGAACTAACATGCCCTAAGATCCAGGGAGTCTCATCTGGTTCGCCGCCAATGCCACCAATTTTGAATCGCAGATTACCGGTGGCGGCATCTAAGACCCAGATTTTGTCTGCTGCGACCACATATTCCAATGTGCCATCTCCGGTTAAATCTATTACTTCTCCCCCGTAATATCCTGGAGTGTGAGATGAGAGCAAGGGCGTCTGCCAAAGAACTGTCCCATCCTGTTTTAGACAATAAAATTCGCATTTTGCATTTTTGCTAACAATGATCTCCGCTGTGCCGTCTGCATCTACATCAGCGACCGTTGAGTTAAAAGCACTGGCAGTGCTATCCAGCAGCGCCGTCAAATTCCAATGTGCTTTGATGCCTTGTCCGTTTGCTAACCCTTTACTTTCTTGCAGTTTACCTTGCGATACAGGGGGAGATTGAAGACTAGAGCCTTGAATAAGATCTTTTAAAAGTGCCTGGTAAACAAGGATAGTCCACAACAGACCCAAAGCAAGGATAGCTTTGTACACTTTCATGTTCTCTTAAGGTCCCCAAACTGGATTCATATCCTGCCCCTCAGTTGTGGTCAGCCGCACAACTTCAGTTCCATCAGCTTTCATGATATAAATGTTATCATTTGTGCCATTTCCGCGACTGGAAACAAACAAAATTTTAGTCCCATCTGTTGACCAACGTGGCTGCTGACCGCCTTCGTGAGTTAGTTGGATCAAATTGCTACCGTCTCGATTGATGACCCAGATTTCGCGTTGGCCAGACCGATCGGAGCTGAAAGCAATTTTATCTCCTATGGGGGACCAAGCCCCCTCGGTATCCAGGGCTGGATGTTGAGTTAAATTGAATAGATTGCTACCATCTACTTTCATGATATAGATATCATTGTTCCCAGTGCGATCAGATTCAAAAAGTATCTCATCATTTTTAGGAGACCACATAGGGAAATAGTCTTTACCAGGATCGTCAGTTATTTGCTTAATGTGTGAGCCATCATTTTGCATAGTATAAATATCGTAATTTCCTGCTTGATTTGAACAGAAAACAATCATGGTTCCATTAGGAGACCAGGAGGGAAATTTTTCAGATGCTGTTTGGTGAGTTAAACGAATCCAATTGGTGCCATCAGCACTCATAATGTAAATATCTGCGTTTTCTCTTGCGTTATCCTTTGCTTCATACACATGAAAAGCTATTCTTTTGAAATCTGGGGACCATTGAGGCCAGTATTCATGAGAGGGGCTATGGGTTAAATTAATTAGACCTGTTCTGTCAATGTTCATCGTGTAGATTTCCATATTACCATCACGATTAGACACAAAAGTAATCTTGGGCACTGAAGGTGTTGGTGTTTCTATGAATTGGCTTTTTATTGTCTGCAATAGGTTATCCCCGAAAAGAAAACCGATAAGTAACAAAAATAGGAGTACAGTGCCACATCCTATTGCTCCTAAGCCCCAGTATATGGCTGTTTGTTTTTTGGGGGATGCAGGTAAAGGTGCCGGAGAGAAGTCTGTACCCATCGGCACCGTCGCCGGCCAGGGCTGGGGGGCCGGTTGGTATCCCGGCGGTAGCACGGCGGTCTGAGCTTTGGGCGCTTCGGCGGGAGTAGTGCCGCTTAACGCCTCCACAAACGCTCCGGCGCTGGGGAAGCGGTCGGCGGGGCTTTTGGCTAACATCCGCGCCAGCGCCTGCGCGACAGAGGGTGGCAGCGCCGGGGCCAGCTGGCGCACGTCGGGCGGCAGCAGATTCACCTGCGCATAGAGCAACGAAGCTGTTGTGGGCGAATCAAACGGGATGCGGCCGGTGAGCATTTCATAGGCCACAATGCCCAGCGAATACAAATCCGCGCGATAATCCGGGGGCTGGCCCTGAATTTGCTCCGGTGCCATATATTCAATGGTGCCCAGGACCGAACCGGCTTGCGTGATGCGCGCTGTTGCGCCCGAGCCTTCCATGGCCTTGGCGATCCCAAAATCGGTGATGACGACCCGTTCATCAGGCGTGACCATAATATTGGCCGGTTTGATGTCACGGTGGACAAAGCGGCGTTCATGGGCATAATCCAATGCTGCCGCTATCTGTCGTAGCAGGGCCACGGTGCGCGGCAGCGTTAGCGCCCCTTCTTGCTTGATGATGGCTTCCAGCGAGCGGCCTTCCACAAATTCCATGGCGATAAAAAGGTGGCGGTCTTGCTGGGCTACCTCATAAATGGTGACAATATTGGGATGGCGCAAGTTGGCTGCCACGATGGCTTCCTGTTGGAAGCGCTGGACAAATTCCCAGTCATTGGTTAAGTGGGGTTGGAGTACTTTGAGCGCCACATACCGGCGCAGCGAGGGCTGCCACGCTTTGTAGACAACCGACATGCCGCCCCGACCCAGCTCATCCAAGATTTGATATTGTCCTAATGTCGTTCCTATCAATGATCCTGATTGGCTCATGGTAGTATTCCTTATAACTACAAAAGATTGAACTCTTGCACAAAGTACAATGTGGTTAGGGGCGGGTATCTTCTAGGGTGGTCAGCGCTTCGCGCGCTTGCTGCAAAGTTGGGTTCAAAGCTAAAGCCTTTTGGTATTGTAAACGAGCTTCCGCCGTTCGCCCGGTCAGACGGTAAAATTCTCCCAAATTGTGATAAACCCATGCCCCTTGAGGAGCTAAAGCAACAGCTATCAGCATCTCTTGCTCGGCTTCTGCTTCATTCCCATCCCGCTGATAAAGGCCCCACCCGCGCATCAGATGTGCCCCGGCGTGGGTTGGATAGAGGGCCAACGTGGCTTCAAATTCGGCCATGGCTCTATCCCAATCCCCGGTTTGCCAGAGCCACACCGCCCCATAGTTATAATGACAATCGGCAGTCTCGGCCTGAGTATTGAAGGCTTGCAGGGCTAAGGCTCGCTCGTAATATTGTAACACCAGCTCCCAATATTGACGATCCTGCATTTGCTGGTAAGTCAGCCCCATCCGGTAATAAACGGTGCTGATTCCAACCTGCGACAGCGGTTTGTGGAGTGCCCGTTCATACATAGCCAGGGCTGCCGTCCACTCTTTTTGCAGCTCATAGGCCAACCCGGCCTGATACCAGGCTTCCCCCTGCTCAGGATTGAGCCAAACGGCACGCCCATACCAGGCCATGGCCCCAGGATAGAGATAGGTGCAGGCGCCATTGCCAATACGAATGAAATCCTGCGCTCTTACCCCACCCCGTTGCCAGGCGGCGATGGCACGCGCTACCGGTTCTGTCTGCCGGTAAGCAGCAGTTGCCGCCGGCACCCATTGCAAATCTCCCCATCCGGCCTCTAAAGTGACTGTTTCGCTGGCAGGCAGGAGGTCTACTGCCAGCCGCAGCTGGATCTCTCCTTGCCAGTTGCTCAAATCCACGCTGGCCGGGTACCAGCCTTGTTGTCCGGCCGCAGTGCTCAGAGTGTAGGTAAAAACGGCGGTATCGTTCACCCACAACCGGTAACGCACCTGCCCTTCAGCCCCGGCGGACGAGGATGGCTCCAGTCCCATCCAAAACAGCAGCGCCGTGGGTGTCACCGGCAGGGTCGCGGTGATGAGTCCCTGATCTGGCGCCGTCATCACCAGGACCGACCGGGTCACAGGCGTAGCCGGTATCCACCAGTCCCGGCCAGGGGAGGCGGCATTGGGTAAGCTCCAAACGGCGGTGGCGGGGACCGGTAAGCGCTGGATTTCCAGCGCGGGATCTTGGGTCAAGGCATCCGCCGGGAAAATCCCGGCCCGGCCGGCCCAGCGCTCATAGGCCAGTCCCAAGTCCCACCAGCCCAACTGGTCACTGGGCGTCCGATTGACCACTTGGGAACAATACTTCAGGGCTTCGTCCGGCTGATCCAGCAAGGCCGCGCTGCGACCGGCCCACCGCGCCGCTTGCCGGCTGCCCGGCGACGCCCGCAACGCGGCCTGGAAATGGGCAGCGGCCTCGGCGGTCCATTGCCGGGCCAGTGGGGTGGTCAGCGGCGCCGGCAGCCATACTCCTGTGTTGGAGTTAAGGTGCGCTGTTTCGGCTTGTAGGGCTCGGACCATTAACCAAACCCCTCGGGTTTGATGGTACAGGCCATATCCCCAACGTCCCCAAGGCCAGAGCAAGCCCAGCAGCAACAATAGCCCCCACTGCTTAGGGACTCGCAGTCGGTGGAGGCTTTGCTGGATTGTCCTCATAGCCGCATGTCGGCTCACGCTGAGGGGCTGACTTCCCGAGCGGTATGGTTATCTTGCCACCACACCACCGCCAGCACCGCCGCGACACTGACCATGAATCCCAACGCCCCTGCGGCGGCGGTGTTGAGCAGCTTGCGCGGGCTGACCGGCTTCTCCGGGGGGATGGCCTCACTGGCCAGCAACACGTCGCCGCTCTCTTCGGCGGTGATCCGCGCCTCTTCCACTTTACGGGCCAGCGTCAGGTAGGTTTCTTTGACCACATCCCGGGCGCGGGTCAGGCGATCCAGCTCAATGGTGGCCTGTTGGACCTGCTGTTGCAAGGCCAGGATTTGTGGTTCCACCTCAGCTAACCGTTGTTCGCTCTCTGCCGACCGCGCTTCCAATACCTTGACCAGATCATCCAGGAAGGCGATCTGTTCGGCGGTGCTTTTGCCGGAGAGCACTTCGGGGGACGTGATTTGCAACTGGAGCGGCGCGGAGGCTTGCGCATCAAAGGCTCTGATTTGCAGGAAGAGCGCTGTCATCTGATCGGCTAAGGTGGTGGTATAGCCGCTGGCCTGACCAGACAGCTGGGCGCGCAAGCTTTGCACATCCTGGATGATATAGGCAATAGAACGTTGCTCCTGTAAATAATCGGCCTGCATTTTGCGGGCAGAATCCAGCCGATTTTTCAGGATCTCTATCTGGTTCTGGCCCTGGAACGCAATCAGGGCCGCCTCGGCAGCCTCCAGTTCGGTCTTGGATTGCTGCAGCTGGGTCTCGAAGAAGGCCAGCTGCTCAGGGCCGCGCCCGTAAATCAGGTTGGCTTGCCGGATGAAAATCTCGGCCCAGGTGTTGGCGAGGTGGGCCGCTTCTGCGGGGGTGGGGGCTTTGACGACCAGCCGGACCAAACTGGGATCTGTGCCGGCCTCGGCGGTGACTCGTTCTCGCAAGCTCTGCACTGTTTCCAGGTCAGGCAGCTGCGGCGCGACCGTTTGCACCAGGGTGGACATAACCGCATCGCTGGCGGCCAGCTCCGGGTAGACTTTGTAGCTCGGCTGGATGTTGCTGACCGTTTGAAACTGCGCATCAAAGTTGATGATATAGCGCGGCTTGGTGATAGCCACCAGCGCGGTGGCTTCATAGGTGGGTGGCAGCAACAGGCTGATAATCAGCGCCAACACCGCGGCGCCCACGCTGGCGCCGACGATCCATTTCCACTGCCGCAACAGAAGCTGAATGTACTGGCGCAGATCAATCTCTTCTTCCAAGACGCTGTCCTCCTCCGGCTCAGGGAGCCTGTGATTTCGCGGTGGTAGCCGGTGTGCTGCGCTGGACCGCTACGGCCTGCGCAGCCTATTTTAGCCTTAGCGGTTGATCTGTCAACTTGCCGGGCAAATTGCCGTCCACAAATCGGAACCCAAATTCACGAATGGCCATCCCGCTCTTCTGAAAACAACGCTCTGAGTTTGTAATCAGGCGCTTGAGCGCCGTTGAAAGGATGAAGGCAGAAGGATGAAATCACCTCCCTTGAAAATAGCACTCTGTTTGTCGTGAGGCGCTTGAGCGCCGTTGGCCGCGCTGTTGCACTTTGCAGTGGATTCGTTGATTGCGTTTTAAATATGTTCCAGGTTGGGATCCTCAGTGATATACGCCAGCCGCTGACCCAGGTAGGGGAGCGGCGGCAGGCTATGCCATGATCGCACCAGGTGGTAGGTGGGGGAGGTCAGCAGCCGGCAGGCCTCTACAGCCTCGCGCCAATGGGGTTGGCGGATTTCAAGGATGGTGATTGGCTCTGGCAGCAAGCCAAAATCCCAGGCAGCGCACAGGCGTGCCAGAAAATCCACTTGCTCTGCCAGCGTTAGCAGCTCCCGTGGCGGTTCCTGGTCCGGGTATAATGTTCCGTCAATCCAGTCATTCATTGCTTAGAACCGGCAAGAATTCTTTGTGAAACCAGTGCCGCGTTTGTTCTGCTTCCTGGCGCTGTTGGGGATCCTGAATTTGTTCCAGCGGACGGTGCTGGATAATGCGCGCCAGGTGAGTTTCCACGGCCAACTGAGCCCGGGCCAGATCGGTGTCGCTGCCGGCCAAAACCTGGCGTTGCCGCCAGAGATCCCAACAGCGACGGGGGGTGGACAACCCGGCCTGGCAAAGGGCGTAAATATCACGGAAATCGCGCGGTGCTCCCCGTTCAACTAATGCTACCATTTTACTGGCCAGCAAATCGTCCAGGCTATCCAGCAGCACATTGATCCAGGGCGCCGGCGTGGCAGTTTCCAGCTGAGCCGAACGGCGTGCGATTTGAAAACTGAAGCAGGTTTGGCTCTCATGGAGTAGCTCAACGCTGACCACGTCGCCCCAAATACGGGTTTTCACGGGTCCAAAGGCCTGGAGTGTTGTTTCAAGGATGCTGATGATCTGACGCTGATCAGCCAGGGTGGCACTTTCTGTCCACCAGGCGTCTACATCGCGGGTGGAACGATAGTCAAGGTAGTGGAGCAGACCGAGGGCGCCACCAATGGAAATCTTGTCACCTAATTGATGGGCGGCTAACGCTTGTAGACAGGCTTCCGCATAATCGGGCAAATTTTGGGGGCGTTGCGGGGTGTGCATGGGCAGCTCGCTAATCCTGCGTGTTGATCTGCGCCGCCCACTCCCGTTCGGCCTGATACCAGGCCACCAGGCGGGCGATCCCTTCCTCAAAGCGGACCTCCGGCCGCCAGCCGAGCAGCCGCTCCGCTTTGCCGATGTCGGCCCAGGTGGCCGGGACGTCGGCGGCGTGCGCCGGCTTGAAGACCAGCTGCGCCGGCCGCCCGACCAACCGCTCCACCAGCCGGATGAAGTCTAACAGCACGATGGGGGCGTCGGAGCCCAGGTTGATGACTTCGTAGCCTACGGGCCGCAGCCCGGCCAGGGTGCCCCGGGCGATGTCATCCACGTAGGTGAAATCGCGCCGCTGCAAGCCATCGCCGTAAACGGTGACCGGCCGCCCTTCGCTGATCCATTGCACGAAGCGGAACGGGCTCATATCCGGGCGGCCGGCCGGTCCGTAAACGGTGAAGTAGCGGAAGACGGTCACATCCAGGCCGTAGAGCGCGTGATAGGTGTAGCAGAGTACCTCGGCGGCCTTTTTGGAAGCGGCGTAGGGCGAGAGGGGATGGTCGGTGGTTTGCTCCTCCCGGTAGGGCATGGGATTATTTTTGCCGTACAGGCTGGAAGATGAAGCCAGGACAAACTTGGGGCAGCCGAACTCGCGGCAGAGCTCCAGCAGGTTCAGCGTGCCGGTGACGTTGGTCTCCAGGTAGACCCAGGGGTTGGTCACCGAATAGCGCACGCCGGCCCGCGCCGCCAGGTTGATGACCGCGGCGAAGGGGGCGGCCGTCTGCTCAAACAGCGCGCGCAGATTGTCCCGGTCGGTCACGTCCAGCCGGTGGAAAACAAAGCCGGGCTGCGTTTGCAGCTGCGCCAGGCGCCACTCCTTCAGCCGGACATCATAGGCGGCATTGAGGTTATCCACGCCCACAACAGTGTGGCCGGCGGCCAGCAGTTGCGCCGCCACGCGCGAGCCGATGAACCCGGCGCAACCGGTGAGCAGATACGTTGCCATGACTCTCCTTAGTGAACGTATTCGTGTATTCGTGGTCCCATTCGTGGTCCCATTCGTGTCCCATTCGTGGTCCCATTCGTGGACGGCAATTCACCCTACCGGCAGGACGTGATGTTCTACTCCCGAAGCGACCAGCGCCTGCGCCAGCTCTAACGCACGCAGGCCATCCGCGCCGGTGACGGCGACCGGGCGTTCGCCCCGCACTGCCGCCACAAAGGCTTCCTGCTCGGCCCGTAACGGCTCTTTTTTCGCCACCACATGCCGGATCATGCGCCCCTCGCTGACGCCACGCAAGACCTGCAAGGTGTCCCAGTCCCCACCGTTGGCCGTGGCGTTTTCGTAGAAGTAGAGGTCTTGCGTCAGGTAATCCACGCGGAACATCCCGCGTTCGCCCGTCACATAGAGCTCGCGGATTTTGGTCGGCGTCAGCCAGTTGATCGTCAACGTGCCGATGGCCCCATCGCTTAGCCGGATCAGGCCGGTGAGCAGGTCCTCGCGGCTGCTGTGGAGCCGCTGTTCCGTCTCCGCGTAGACCCGCACCACCTCTGCGCCGCTCACATAGCGCATCACATCCAAATCGTGGACGGCTAAGTCAATCACCACGCCCACATCGTTAATCCGGGTAGGGAAGGGGCCTTGCCGCCGGGCGTCCAGCTGGAAGACGCGGCCCAATTCCCCGGCCGCTAAGTGCGCCTTGAGGGCCTGTACCGCCGGGTTGAAGCGCTCAATATGCCCCACCATCAAATGGACACCGGCGGCCACGGCGGCGTCAATCAATTGCCGGCCCTCGGCCACACTGTCGGCGATGGGCTTTTCTACCAGCAGATGGACACCGTGCGCAATCACATCCAGGGCGATGGGCACGTGGAGCGAGGTGGGCACCGCCACTGTGACCAGGTCCGGCTGCGTCTCCTCCAGCAGCTGGCGGTGATCCGGGTAGGCGCGCGTCCCGTAACGGCGCGCGATGCTTTCGCCTAACGACGCATTGGCATCGGAGACGCCGACCAACTCCACCTCCGGCATCTCCCAGTAAACCCGCGCGTGGTTGCGCCCCATGGAGCCAACGCCAATCACGGCTGCTTTGAGCGTCATAGTTTATTTACCTCAGCCACGATGGTCTCCAGGTCGGCCTGGGAAAGCTGCGGATGCACCGGCAGCGAGATGACCTCGCGCGCCAGCTGCTCGGCGACCGGCAGCGTCACGTTGCCCAACCCCATGGCCTGCAGGTGCACCTGCCGATTGGCCGGCACCGGGTAGAAAATGCCCGTGCCGACGCCGGCATCGTTGAGCTGCTTGACCGCTGCATCGCGGTCGCGGCCCCGATCCACCCGGATGGTGTACTGGTGCCAGACATGGCCGTATCCTTCGCGGACGGTGGGCGTCACCACGCTGGTCAGGTGCGCGTTGAGGTAAGCGGCATTGGCGCGCCGCTGGGCGGTGAACTCGGCCAGCCGGTCAATCTGCACCACCCCAATAGCGGCGTGCAGGTCGCTCATGCGGAAGTTGTAGCCGAGCATATCGTGGTAATACCGCCGTTGCATCCCGTGGCTGCGGATCATCCGGCAGCGCTGGGCCAGCGCGTCGTCGTTGGTGGTGATCATCCCGCCCTCACCGGACATCACATTTTTGGTGGCGTAGAGGCTGAAGCAGCCGGTGCCGAAGCTGCCCACCGGCTGGCCGTGATAGGTAGCGCCGATGGCCTGGGCAGCATCTTCAATCACCACCAGGTTGTGCCGCCGGGCGAGCTCTAAGATGGCGTCCATGTCGCACGGGTAGCCGTAAAGGTGGACCGGCAGGATGGCTTTGGTGCGTGGCGTGATCGCGGCTTCAATCAGGGCCGGGTTGATGTTGAAGGTCTCGGCCTCAATATCCACGAAGACCGGCGTCGCGCCGGTGTAAATGATGCTGTTGACCGAGGCGATGAAGGTGAACGGCGTCGTGATGACTTCGTCGCCGGGGCCGATGCCGTGGGCCAACAGGGCGATGTGCAGGGCGGTGGTGCCGGAAGAGGTGGCGATGGCATGTTTGACGCCACAGACCGCGGCAAATTTCTCCTCCAGTTTGGCCGTGCGCGGCCCCTGGACCAACATGCCGGAATCCAGTACTTCCATGACCGCCTGTTTTTCGGCCTCACCAATCACGGGTTTAGAAATGGGGATCATCGTTTGCCTCCTACTTTACCAGCCGCGCATAGTCGGTCTGGGGGATCATGATCTCAGTACCACAGTGTGGGCAACGCATGAGCACGCTCTCTGTCTCCGGTGCGCCGGCCTCGGCGCGCACCAGTTTTTCGCCGCAGGGGCAGACAAAGCCGTGCAGTCGGGCCGGGTTGCCGTAGACCAGGCCGTAATCGGGGACATCGCGGGTCACAACCGCGCCGGAGCCGATCAAGGCCCACCGGCCGATGGTCACGCCGCAGACGATGGTGGCGTGAGCGCCGATGGAAGCGCCGTACTTGACCAGCGTCTTGCTGACGACCCAATCTGCGCCGCTCTTCAACGTGCCATCGGGATTGATGGAGCGCGGCAGCTTGTCGTTGGTGAAAACGCAGTGGGGGCCGCAGAAGACGCCATCTTCCAACGTCACGCCGTGGTAGATGGAGATGCCGTTTTGGATTTTGACGTTGTTGCCAATATGCACGCCGGCATCCACATAAACCCCTTTGCTCAGAATGCAATGGTGGCCGAGGACGGCTCCTTCGCGCACCTGGCAATGCTGCCAGATTTTGGTCCCCTCGCCGATGGTGGCGTCAGGGGAGACATCTGCCGTGGGGTGAACAAAAAAATTGCGCTCCATACGTCTCCTTACATAAATAATATCATGAGTCTACTGTCCAAAGGTCGTTTCACCGCTGAGGGTTTGTTCACATCAATCTGTGCTCTCGGCGTCTCTGCGGTGAGTTTTTGCAGTGAAGTCACATCCTGTGTTGTCCGCTGTGTTTTAGCGCCGGCCAACGCGCTGAAGCGCGTCACAACAAGCTTTCTTCACATTGTATCAAATTGCTTGAAAATGCAATCGCAAAAACCGGCCATTGGTCATCAATTTCATGAAAAAAAGCTTAAAAAAAGCCGTGGTGCCCGGCTGGCAACGGCTCTCTCTTCTGAAAATAATGCTCTGCGTTTGTAGTCAGGCGCTTTAGCGCCGTTTTTGCCGTGCTAAAGCGCGGCACTACAAGCCAATTTTCATCCACCGCTGGCGAGCGCCAGTTCATGGGGAATTCCTCTCCCTACGGCCTGAGAGGCGGGGCAGCGTACACGATTCTTCCCGGCTCAGGCCGGCGGCGCCAGCACACGGATGGTATCTCCGACGGCTACCTCGCCCGGTTCCAGCACCTTGACGAAGATGCCCTCCCGGGGCATCACGCAATCGCCCACCGCCTGGAAAATCGCGCATTTGGTATGGCAGAGCTTGCCGATTTGCGTCACTTCCACCAGCGCGGTGCCCAGCTGCAAGCGGGTGCCGATGGGCAGCGTGGGCAGTTCCAGGCCCTCGGTCGTGATGTTTTCGGCGAAGCTCCCCTCTTGCACGTTCACTCCCAACGCGCGCATCCGCTCAATGGACTCCCACGCCAGGAGGGAGACCTGGCGGTGCCATTTGGCGGCGTGGGCATCCCCTTCCAGCCCCCAATCCACCCGTAACGTGCCGTGCCCGACGTTGGTTTTGGCGATCCCTTTTTTATCGCTCACGCAGACCGCGCGCACAGTTCCCTGTAGCGTCATGCTATTTCCTCCAAAATAAGATCACCGCTCTTGCCGCCGCTTTTGCGCAGCAGGCGGATATTCTGAATCCGCATTCCTTTTTCCACGGCTTTGCACATATCGTAAAGGGTCAGGGCGGCGACGCTGACCGCCGTTAGCGCTTCCATTTCCACGCCGGTGACGCCGGTGCAGCGTACCCGCGCGAGGATGGTGATCACCGCCCGCTCTGGGTCTACTTTGAACTCCACTGTGACGCCGGTAATGGGCAGCGGGTGGCAGAGCGGGATCAGCTCCGGCGTCCGCTTGGCGGCCATGATGCCGGCCACGCGGGCCACCGCCAGCACATCGCCTTTGGGCAACCCGCCGCTCTGGATGAGCGCCAGCGTCTCCGGCTTCATCCAGACTTCGCCGGCGGCCACAGCCTCGCGGACGGTGGTGGCTTTGGCGCTCACATCTACCATCCGCGCTGCCCCTTGCTCGTCCAGGTGCGTTAGAGTCATCGTGGTTGTTCCCTTCCTGAAAATAACGCTCTGCGTTTGTAGTCAGGCGCTTTAGCGCCGTCTTAGCCGCGCTGAAGCGCGGCACTACGAACCTAATTTTTATCTCATGGCTGGTGAACGCCGGTTCCTGAGTGCTCTTTCTTCAGCCGCCGATGCAGGACATAGGCAGCCGGCTTTCTGCCCGCTGGATTTCGGCCAGCCGATGCCCTCGGGGCTTGACCTGGATTGCCTGCCGGAACAGCTCCTGCAGTGTGGCATCGTCGGCCCCGGCGCGCAAGGGGGTGCGTAAATCCACCGCCAGATTAGACATCAGACAGGGGAGCAATTGCCCGTCGGAGGTCAGGCGCAGCCGGTTACAGGCCTGACAGAAGTGCTCGGTGACCGGGCTGATGAAGCCCAACGTCCCGGCGGCACCGGGCAGGCGATAATAGCGGGCCGGGCCGGCTCCGTTGCCATCGCCGGGCACTGAAGTCAGCGGCCCCAAAGCTGCCTCAATCCGCGCGCGGATCTCGGCGGCCGGAACCACCCCGTTGCCTGACCAATGCCTGCCGTTGCCCAGGGGCATCACCTCAATGAAGCGCACATGCCAGTCGGGGGCCAGGGTTAACCGGGCCAGGTCTATTACCTCGTCGTCGTTCAATCCTCGGATCACTACGGTGTTGATTTTCACCGGGCGTAAGCCGGCCGCCAGCGCGGCCTGCCGCCCGGCCAGCGTCTCCTCCAGCCGTCCCCAGCGGGTGATCTGGGTGAAACGTTCCGGACGCAGGGTATCCAGGCTGAGATTGATCCGCCTTAGCCCGGCGCGGGCCAGCGGCTCGGCATAACGGCTGAGCAGCAGGCCGTTGGTGGTCATGGAGAGGTCGTCCAGGCCGGGAATCTCTGCCAGAGCGGCTACCAGCTCCACAAGCCCTGCCCGCACCAGCGGCTCGCCTCCCGTCAACCGCACGTGGATTAAGCCCATCGCTACGGCTATCCGGACGATGCGCACGATTTCTTCGTAACGCAAGATGTCGGCGTGAGCCAGGGGGGCGATGCCCTCTTCGGGCATACAGTAAACACAACGCAAGTTACAGCGATCGGTCACCGAGACACGCAGGTATTGAATCGGGCGATCAAAGGCATCTGTGCATAGCATCTCTGCTCCTACTTACGCCAGCTATGGCCGACGCTCCTGAATTCAGTTCGCCCCAAGTTTACCTCACTCTGGGCTGGGCGCAATCGCGCCGGGCTACTGTATTGGGCCTGAAAGTATCAAGACTTACGCATTTTTCGTGTAACGTTTAACCCCGTAGCTCTGTAGTGACGCCTTCAGGCGTTCCCGTGGCGCTAAGAGCGGCTGAAGCCGCCACTACGAACCCTATTCTG
>Ga0067045_1028948_pt1 | contig 25529 bp, 22 predicted proteins | sample TerdegcTABiofilm_FD_59184 | JGI IMG/M metagenome (GOLD analysis project Ga0067045, IMG submission 59184) | Combined Assembly of (Gp0054472, Gp0054536) Wastewater bioreactor microbial communities from Singapore -Terephthalate degrading... | reverse complement strand
AGCATTAACACCTGATACAGACAAACGTTTAAGAAAAGGAATTTATATTTTTCCAAAGCAGTTAGAGCTTGCAACTGGGAAGCTAAATCATTTTGTTTCTATATTGTCAAGTCCAAGCACATATCTTGAGAGACCTGCCCTTCAGGGATTTTATCTTACAAGTAGCACACAAGAAAATAATGCTGTTGACCTTATGCTTGCAGATATACAGAAGAATTATAGTATACAGGTATTACCGACAGCAGTTCAACCAACTGAAACCAAAAGCATGTTTGTCAGAGATATGCTTCTTAAAGCGATTTTCCCTATGCGTGGAGATGTTACAGTAACTGCGAGAGCGCAAAGAAAAAGCCTGTTTAGATGGTTGATTCCACTTGCAATAGAAGTCGTTGTGCTTGGTCTTATAATGATGTTGATAGCCTTTTCTTTTACAAAGAATAAAAATATCATTCAATCATCAAATACGATAGCAAAACAGATCGCAGACATGGGAAATAATCCCATCCCTGTTAATATGGTTAATGATCTACAAAAACAGATAGATGAACTAAGGTCGTTTCACTTATTTCCATGGCGAGGACAAAGGATAAAAGTTGCAAAAGCATTGGAAAAAAGGTTTTTTGTAGAAGTCCCATTTTATATTATAAAAGATACAGGCGAAAAAGGCAAAACAACCGACCTTGCTAATGTAGTTATATATGAAGAAATGCAACCAGAAAAACAAGTCAAAACGGATAAAGGCGGAGAGGCAGTTTTAAGGGCATTTAAGGGAAATAGTTTGTCACAAATTAGAGTTCGCCTAAGCTATCAAGAGGCAGGATTTGGTGTTGAAAAGGCAAAAATAGAAACTGTAGGTTCTGGTTCGTCAGAACAGATGTTATTTGAACCATTGTTAATTTTAGATGCTAGTCGTGATTATCGGAAAATTTCTGTTACTTATGCAAAATTGCGAGTTCTTGTTGCGCAGGTAACTGATGATAAGCGCGCACCGGTTTCGGGTGTTCCTGTATCTGTATCGGATCCTGCATATTCCAACCCGCTTGTAAGCTCGTTCTCTGACGATACAGGAGCTGCTAGATTAGAGTTTGTATCTAAGGATAATGTAATCTTAAATATTGTATTTGATGAAACTGGAATTAGCTATCCAGATGCAAAACAATTGAGAATAGACCCGGGTAAATATGATTATAACCTCGAAGAAATAATAAGGACAAAACCCCCCATCTTTGATTTGGCGGTTGATTCACCACAAGATGGAGCATCAACTACTGATGGTTCAATAACCGTCAGTGGGAGAGTCTCGGCGCTATCAAAAGTTGTTTCTATGAGTGGTATAGGAGTTATGGTAGGAAGCACTCCAACTTTTATAAATAATGGGACATTCAGCGCAGAATATCCTCTAAAAGATGGCAGAAATGAGATAGGTATAACAGTGATCAATAATCAAACACTCCAGCCACTAAGTCAAACTATTGTTAGAAAGGTTAGAAAGCAGGTTGCTGGCATACCTTCTGGAAGTTCAGGAACATCACAAGTTGCTGGCGGAGGCGGAGATACAATAAAACAACCAGAAGACAATAAAGTTATTACACCCGGAGGCGGTCAAGTAATAACACCTAACATAATTCCAGATAAAAAAGACGATACTCCAGCGCCAAAACCACAAGTTGCAAGGATCGAAGTTAGTCCACCAACACTAAGAATGAAGCCCGGAGATCAACAGAAACTTTCTGCTATTGCCTATGATAGCTCAAATAAACCTATCCCTGACGCTGAATTGACTTGGAGTGTGTCTGGTAATGTAGGACAAATAGACAGAACTGGTAATTTTGTGGCAAGACAATCAGGATCAAGCCAAATCACTGTTGCATCTGGTAATGTAAAAGGCTCTGCAAGCGTTACAATAGCAGAAGCGAAATGGCGCGTTATTGCTAAACAAAATAAAGATCTTAAAAATATGTCATTTATTGATAATAACAATGGTTGGGCTGTTGGGTATCCTTTGTTGGTTGCGAAAACAAGCGACGGCGGGCAAAGCTGGCAATATCAAATTGATGGTTCATCAGGAAAAGTAACATTGAGCGATGGAACTACCTTTGGTGCAGACAAACTAAAAGCAGCACTAAAGGCTGTATGCTTTATTAATTCCAATGGTCAACCTATGGGATGGGCAGTTGGAGAAAAAGGGATTATAATGCACTCCCCTGATGGTAACAAATGGGTATCTCAGACTAGCTTTATTGATGATACGCTTGAAAATGTCCATTTTGTCGATGCAAACAAGGGCTGGGCTATTGGCAGAAATGGCATAATCCTCACAACCAATAACGGTGGTGCTAAATGGACAAGACAACCATATAGAGATAATACAGCCTTTTATGGTATATACTTCTTAGATCAGAACAGAGGCTGGATTGTTGGCCAAAATGCAACAATATTATCAACAACAAACGGCGGAACACAATGGGCTATACAGGTTGATCCTAAACAGAAAAGCTATCTGAGAGATGTCTTTTTTGTCAATCAATCAAAAGGCTGGCTTGTTGGCACAGGCGGATTGATAATGAATACAACTAACGGTGGACAAACATGGGTTGTCCAAACAAGTAAAACTATCAATAACCTATTTGGTGTTCGTTTCCTTAATGAAAATGAAGGCTGGATTGCTGGAGAAGGCGGTCTAATCTTACGCACAACCGATGGTGGCAAAACATGGACAGAAAACATTGTTGGTAATCAGAACTTTCTTGGTATGGCATCTGCCCCAACAGGCGGACTATGGGCTATCGGTGCAAAAGGAACAATAGCTAATTATGGTTTTTAGAATAGAAAGGTAATTAGATATGCCTGATAAAATAAATTTGACAGAGACAAATGCTTGGAATGCCTTAATTGCTGAAAAAGAACGCATATCCAACATGACTCTTCGGGAAATGTTTGACAGCGATTCTCAACGTGCAAAAATCCTATCTGTAAACACAGATAAGATTTATTTTGATTATTCCCGTCAAAGAGTATTGCCAGAAACTATAAGTCTTTTAATTGACCTTGCTAATGAAGTCGGGCTAAAAGAGAAAATAGACGATATGTTCAGCGGGAAAATAGTGAATTTAACGGAAAAAAGACCCGCCCTTCATACCGCTTTGCGTAATTGCTCAAATTCTCCTGTTTATGTTGATGGCAAGAATGTTATGATCGATATAAATTCTGTCCTTGATGAAATTAGAGATTTCTCTAGCGCGATCCTTTCAGGTGTAAGGACAGGCGTAACAGGCAAAAAAATAAAAAATATCGTATCAATAGGCATTGGCGGATCATATCTTGGAGTTGATTATCTCGCTACCGCTTTAAGAAAATATGCCAAAAAAGACATGAATTTAGTCTTTGTCTCAAACGTTGATAGAACTGATCTTTTTGAAAAAACACAAACACTTGATCCAGAGGAAACCATTGTTGTAGTTGTCTCAAAAACATTCACAACAGCGGAAACAATGAAAAATGCAGAATCAGCTAGAAATTGGATATTAAGTGCAATAAAAGATAAAACTAATGACCCAAAAGATATTGTTAAAAAACATTTCGTTGCTGTTTCAACTGCGACAGATAAAGTAAGAGCATTTGGCATTGACATTGATAATATGTTTGGTTTTTGGGATTGGGTCGGTGGAAGATATAGCGCAACCTCTGCTGTTGGTGCTGTTCCTCTTTCGTTATATCTAGGATTTGATACTTTTAAAGGTATTCTTGAAGGCGCATATTGGATGGATAAGCACTTCCAAGAAAGCCCTTTTGAAAAAAATATACCAGTTTTATCAGGCTTAATTGATATATGGAATATTAACTTTTTAGGGCTTAAAACACGTGCATTATTGCCTTATGCACAAGCATTATCAAAACTTCCTGCACATACTCAACAAGTAGAGATGGAGAGTAATGGGAAATCAGTTGATAATTATGGCAAAACAATAAATTACGATACTGGTGAAATTGTATTTGGCGAAGCAGGGACAAACGGTCAACATTCATTCTATCAGCTTATACATCAGGGAAAACAAGTGATCCCATGTGATTTTATTGGATTTGTTAATCCTATTTACCCTGAACCATCTTCACAACAAGGCGTTACACATCACGAAGAGCTTATGACAAATTTCTTTGCACAACCAGATGCACTAGCTTTTGGAGAATCCAATATCTTGCGCCATAGGCGTTTTGATGGTAATCGTCCATCAAATTCTATCCTTCTGAAAGAACTAAATGCTTTTACCGCAGGACTTTTGCTTGCATGGACAGAGCATCGCACAGTAGTAAAGGGTTTTATATGGAATATAGATAGCTTCGATCAATGGGGTGTTGAGCTTGGTAAAGTGCTAGGCAGAAAAATTAGAGATGAGATTATAAACAAACATAAAGACAAAAAATATGTCGCTGACAGTGGAAATCCATCTACCAATATTATGCTTAATGCTTTTTTAAGTAAGAGATTGCCTTAGTCTTTTAGGAATATAAAAAAGATACATGATGTTCCGCAGATACACGATTTTTCAATATAGCTTTTTCATATAAACATCATGTATCTTCATATCCTAAAGACATCATTTTTTTGATTTCAATCCAATGACTCAATGCGTTTCCCATTTTTCTGTCTGGTAATGATATAGCAGACATCGCACCGTTCAAGACTTTATCTCTTAATTTTAATGTAAGATGTAAGTTATATGGTTTTCTATTCGCATCCTCAGTTCCAATATCACCGATCATACTACCATAAAGATAGCCATTATCAAAGAATACATTGTCCAGCAAAGTTTTAAATTGATTCCCCATTTTTATTACAATATCACCGCATTTCTTAAACCAAAATGTTATAGGAATATCACCCTTGTATGTGTGAACGAACCCGTTCCACTCACCCAATAATTCAGTGATTATCTCTAATTCTTGTTTCTTTGTCTCATTTTGATTCTTCTTCTCTTCCTTTTCTGCTCTTTTTTCTGCAAATTTTGGTAACAAGACAGAAAGAATTTCTTTATAAATCAAATCTGGCAGTGGCGATGATGAGTTTGCTAAAGTAACAACCACAATATTTTCGTCTGGTATAAGCATCAACGTTGTGCTGACGCCGCCCATCCCGCCATTATGCCAAACACCGCGATAGCCGAATAGATCATCACTACTAGCCCATCCAATGCCATAATGATAGCCATTGCCTATTTCTGCGGTTCCGATTTTCATATCATCGATGCTTTCGTCTGATAATATCGCTTTTTGATTTGGTAGATGGGCTTTTAAGTGAAACATGCCAAATCGTATAAGGTCATGCGCACTACTGAAAACAGCCGATCCGCCCGGATGATCAAAGTCATAAAACGGGATGCTGAGTCCGTCTTGACCATATCGCATTGCTTGATATTTTTCCAATCCCTTACCGACATTAACAGATGTATGCGTCATATCTAATGGCAAAAATACCTCCTCACGCATGAAATCCTCATAACTTTTGCCTGATAGTCTGGAGATAACATAATCAAGAATGCCATAGCCTATATTGGAATACTGGTATCTTTCGCCGGGAATAGTCACAAGGTTACCATATCTTCGTATAGTTTCATCCATGTGTGGTTTGAGATATGGTTCATCATCATAGAAAAAATGGCAATGCAGTGGTAAACCTGATGTATGGTTTGCAACACGCCTAACTGTCGCATCTTCCGCATCGCCAACCCATGCTTTCAGCTTTGTATCTCCAAGATAACTGTTAATCGGTTTATCGAGATCAATAAGCCCACGCTCTTTGAGTATCATAAGCCCTGTAGCTGTGATTGGCTTAGAAATTGAGGCTAGAGAATACATGATATTAGGATTTGATGGTATCATTTTTTCCCTATTTGCCCATCCGAAACCCTCTTCCCAGATTATCTCATTATCTTGCGCTACAGCTATACTAAGTGATGCAGTCCCCAATTCAATCAGCTTATTTTTTATAAGTTCCCTAACGCCATCAAAACGGTTATCGTAAATTATTTTCTTCATGTTTTATCTCCATGTGGGCAATATTATTCGTTAAACAGAAATGTAGATAAATATTAACACAATTGCTATATTCATTGTAGGGTGTAATATTACTTATGGAACATCTACTTGTCCATTGTGTTGTAGGAAAGTAAAGTTTTTTCGCTGGATTTCACTAAAATTTATACTTTACACGATTTAGCTGTTTTTTCACCTATCTCGACTCCATCAGGAGATACAGGCTGAATCGCTGACGCTGTTTTAAACTGTTATGCCTGAATAAAAAACTGACAAGAAGTTAATATTCTTTTACATAGATTCTCCAACATGATGATTCAAAGCCTTAGAATATCCCTTGTTCTTAATCCAAAATATTTGTCCGTTGATTAAATTTTCAATTGAATCTATCGGCTTGCCATATATACGCTCTATTTTTGAACTATCCATAAGGAGATGACGTTCGGCAGGTATCCCCAAATATCTAACAGGCTTTCCAAAGGCTTTCCCTGCAATATCAGCAACTTGTCTAACACTAGCGGTATGACCAGACAAATTTAGCTTCATTATAGGATTAGAGGTAGAATTGACAGATAGTATCACATAGATATTAGCGTCTCTATGACCGATTATATTGAAATATGCTAGTTTTGCAAGATCAATATCTTTTTCATTCAATACTGAAAATATAATTGGCTCTAATCCACCATAAGTAAAATCTGTCATATAACCGCCCCTGAGTATCACAGCTTTTGAGGAATTTTCCTTTAATATCTCTATTAATATATTTTCTTTATCTCGAATAGATTGCCCGTAAAAATTGTTATCTTTTGGAACTAAAGGTGCGTCATCTTTCGCTTGATTATCGACTTTTGATAATTCAATCCCGTTAGCAGAACCAATAACAACAATTTCAGCATTAAATTTATGATGTTCAAAGACCTTCCGAGGTATATCATTTCCGTAAAGCTTACAAAGTCTTATATATTCTTCCTCTGTCTCTGTTGTCCTAAATTTATATCCAACTCCGTAAATGATCCAATTTGCATTATTCGGAATTTCCATTAAATCAGATTCTTTTGCATTTACCAAATCGATTTCATGTAAAACAAATAAATCTGTATATTTTAAAAATCTTTTGTTAAATTCTGCTTTATTTCTGAACCTTGCTATAAGATGAACTTTCCTTTTTGTCGTGTCTGTATACCTTATAGACCTCAATATCATCTCAGTAAGATCACTCATCCATTTACCAGATGCACCATATATTATAATCTCGTCATTTCCTCTTTTACCTATTAATTCCAATACTTGATCTGTTGGTCTGGAATTATATTCATGAAGATCATCTAAATCAACTGAGTTAATTTCTGCTAATGTCTTTCCCCACATCCAATCGCCTCATTTATCTATGTTTTTATATCTTCTTTATTATAAAAACCAATTCATTATCAAACAAAATTTCATCATACTTCCAGTCCTCATCTTTAATTAGATTTTTGAACCATTTCGAATAAAATCCAGTCATTCCTTTTTCGACACCTGATAGGCTTTTAAGTGGAAATGAAACAACCAAATATCTGCAATCCTGCTTCCGCAATATATCAAGGCTGGAACCCTTCCTTTGTTTTTCTAAAACAGGCAAAAATTTGAGCATAAACACAATATCAGCATATTTAAAGTCATCAACTAGAATGTCAGCTAGTTTTAACTCTATTCTATCACATAAGCCAAGATAGCCAATAACCAAACGCAAAAACTCGATCAATCCACCCTCAATGTCATAGGCAAAATATTTAGTATTATCAGGCAACCCCATCCAAAATATGCTTAATGGATTCAATCCGCAAGCATGATCAATTATTACATCTGGATAGCCTGTAATGCTAAATATCTTAGAATAGAAATCATCAATTATCATTAGCCTTTCACGAGTTGATGATTGAAGCGATAAAATTCTGATTATTTCCTCTTTGATGTTTTTTTTGTCATGAATATTTTTCACAAAGCTATTAAAAACATCATCAAAATTGGGCTTTGATCTATAATAGGCTGACCATATTTGATGTAAAGCGGTTTTTGTCTTTTTTTCGACAAGCTTTTTATCGTATTTTTCAAAACATCTTCTTGCTGTATGTTCAATGGTCTTGGGATATATTGTATTGTATTTCTTTGATTTTATAATCTTCTGCACTATCTCCATGATTTCATTTTCACTATATAAGTTTCTCATTGATAAGCTCAACCCTAGACATCGATAGTAACAACACCAAAACCTCTAAGCCTAATATAAATGCAAATAATATCAAGCACTAATAGAAATACTAAAACCAGATGATCAATTAGTCTGACCCTATAATTATAATAGTAGGAACGCTGTTTTCTACTGCCAAAAGATTTTGATTCCAAAGCCATTGCCAAAAGATCAGCATTGCGAATAGAATAAATAAATATTGGGATGATCAAGGGCGCATGTTTTTTTATCCTATTCAAAAATCCTCCGCTTTCCAGATCAAGCCCCCTCGATTTTTGTGCTTGAATGACAGTCTCTGCTGTTGCTGTAAATGTAGGAACTAATCTAAAGGCAAGTGAAAGAGCAAAACTCATAGAAAATGGCAATCCAAGCTTGTTTAACCCCGCAGAGAACTCCTCAATCTTTGTGCATGAAAGAAATATCATCCCAAAAATCAATACGGTATCAAGCCTCAAACCCATAGATAATGCAAAAAACAACGATTCTCTATATACTTTTACTGATCCATATTCCCAAATTATACTTGAACCTTTTGTGAAAAAAGTCCATAAAACCGAGCAAAAAATCATGAGCAAAATCAGTATGGTCCTTATTCTATAAAGATTATATGATGATTTGCTAATACAAATGATAATAAAGGCAAAAAGAAGAATAATAAAAGCATAAAAGGGGTGATTGAATACCATCGCAAGTATAAATAACAAAAAGAGACAAATTATCTTTGTTATCGGATGTAAACGATGAATAAATGTCTTTTTGTCTAAATATAAATAAATATCCATAATATAGAGTTTTGCCTTGTAGTATTATATGTTAAAATTTATACTTATATTATAATAATTATTTATATCATTTTCCAATACTATCGATCTTCTAAATAAAATTTTATTATCACCCCTTTTTTGGAAAGAGGATTCTATGTCTTTCAGCTTGTGCTTGAAAGATAATAAAAAGATATAGTTTCTTCCATACATCGAACCCAGATCGGATTGATAATAATTATCAATCTTCTAGCTTGTATCCTACACCCCTAACACTCTTTATACATTCCGCTGATTTTCCAAGTTTTTCCCTGATGTTCCTAACATGGACGTCAACAGTCCTATCCAAAACGTATTTTTCATCATTCCAAAGATAGTCGAGTATCTGATTTCTGGTAAAAACCCAGCTTTTTCTTGAGGATAATAGCTGTAAAATTTTGAACTCAGTAGTAGTAAGGTCAACCTTTTTCCCATCGATTGTAACCTCATATTTTTCAACGTCCATCACTATACCACTACCAATCTCTATCTTTTTTGTATCTTCATCCTGTATTTGCCTTCTCAATACAGCCTTAACTCTTGCAACAAGCTCTCTCGGTGAGAATGGCTTTGTAATATAATCATCTGCCCCTAACTCCAACCCTAATACTTTATCAGTTTCGTCATCCTTTGCTGTCAACATTATCACAGGCACAGATGATGTTTTTTTATCTTTTTTTATAAATTTGCAAATCTCAAAACCATCCGCATCAGGTAACATCAAATCAAGGATTATTAAGCTAGGAATTTTAGTCTCGATATAATCAAAAAAGCTTTTACCATCAAGAAAGGTATCAACTATAAAACCTGCCTTCGTCAGATGAAGTGATACAAGCTGTAATATATCTTCCTCATCATCTACAATAACAATCAATTTACTGTTCATCTCTGTTCCTCTATAAACTTAATTGTGGCAACAATCTCGTTGACGCATTTATAGGCTATCTTTTCACCAAGTTCTGCGGATGCCTCTTCTGGATACCCCATGACTCCAACCATAATATCGCTTCGTTGTTTTATCCTGGGACCAACTTCTGGAGAATCGACGACTTTCTGAATATCCTGATATTTATCAGGGTCTTTGCGCATTATCTCAACCAGTTCCTTTGAATCATAGGCTATCCTATCCATGTGAACCATTTCTGGCGCCCAATAAAGCATTAACGAGGTTTCTGCTCTCCCTGCGTGCCAATCTCCATCAGCGACAAGATTTATTAAATATGAATTCATAACCGCAATTATAGTATCAAGATGCTGATATTTGCGCAAAAACATATCTCGCAATGCCAAAAGTGCGGTCATATTTTCTGAACCACCATGGCCAGGCAATATTATTATATTTCTAATACCTTGTGCCGAAAGTGAAAGGCATATCTCCTCAATGTATAGGGCTACAATATTAGGCGATATATTTATTGTTCCCGGTAATTCCCCACCAGAATATGAATAATTAACAGTTGGTAAAACTGCAATCCCAGTCTCTTCTGAAACTCTCTTTGATAATTCTTCTGCATTTAAAATATCAACTTTTGTTGGAAGATGATAGCCATGCTGTTCTGTGCATCCAATTGGTAATATGACAGTAGGTCGTTTCTTTATATATTCACGTATCTCCGCCACAGTCATTTCTGCCCATAATATTGCATATCCCATATTTATATCTCCTCAAATTATTGAATATAATCATATCATATTATTGTTTATTTTATATTAATTTTTTATGGTTTCTCTCCTGATGATAATTTTATTGATATTTCATCGATAATATCAATACAATCATAAACCCCATCAATGACATAATGCGCTCCTGCAGAATACATCTGATTATATGCCTTTTGTAGAAGCATTTCTAAATTAGCTTTTGGAAGATTTGAAACTTCATCTTCATTTAGGCCGATCATGTTTCCCGTTTTTGCTACCCCAACACTCCAAACACCAGCATTTAGCGCAGATTGTATGTCTGGAATGGTATCACCAATACTGACAACAGATTCAGGAGGAAAAGCATTAAGTTCCTGCATAGTTCTATATATCATCCACGGCAAAGGTCTTCCTTGTGGAACATCACTTGCACATATCACAGAATCTAAATGAAAGCCTTGATCCTTGATCGAATCTACAACGATGCTTGTCATCTCAGTATTATATCCAGTTGTTGCACCAACTTTTATCCCTCTTGATTGTGCAAATTCAAGAGCATCTTTAACACCTTTAATCATATTATTATATTTATGCAAAGAAGATATTTGCATTGGTATAAAATCTTTATACATATTATCTACGTCTTTTTCTGTCCATATTCTGCCATATTTTTGCTCCCATTTATCTGATACTTCCTTCATTTCAAGGATTTTATGTATATGGTCTCTCTTCTGCATACCCATTGGCTCACGTGATTGTTCATTTGTTATATCTATTTTATATTTGGAGAAAAGCTCCCTAAATACACCTGCTGGAGCGCAACTTCCATAATCAACAATAGTCCCAGCTAGATCGACAATAATAGCTTTTATAGGTCCTTTATAGCTTCTGCGAAACGTAAACATTTCTCCCTCCTATATTTCAATAATACCCATTTCAATCAAAGCATCATGTATCGCAGATAACAAGTTCTTAATATCAGACTCAGATATACGCCCTATATGACCTATGCGAAAACAATCGATGCCTGCAACTTTTCCAGAATAAATCACATATCCCCTTTTACTAAGTATATTGTAAAAACTTGGAAAATCAAAATTCTGATGATCTGGATATAAAAATGATGTTATGATATAACTTTGATATTCTGGTTTTACATATTCCTTGAATCCAAGTTTTCTCATGCCCTCAACTAAAATTCTGTGGTTATTCTGATAACGCTTTGAACGAGCCTCGATACCACCTTCATCATCCAATTCATTTAAGGCTTGTTTAAATGCAAGCAATACCTGTATTGGTGGAGTAAAACGAAATTGACCACTTAACTCTAATTCTTTCCATTGATCGAATAGGTCTAGGCTTAAACTTCTCGCAAATCCTTCTATTTGTAATAATTCTTCTCGCTTAATTAAGACGAACGCAAAGCCCGGAACTCCCTCTATACATTTATTGGCAGATGAAACAAGATAATCAATACCAAAATCTACCAAATCAATAGGAACCGCACCGAAACTACTCATAGCATCAACAAAATATTTTTTGCCATGTTTTTTTACTATAGTTCCAATTTCTTTGATTGGATTGATTATACCTGATGTAGTCTCACAATGAACCGCAGAAACATGCGTTATAGAAGTATCATTTATTAATATTGAATCTATATCTTGTAAATTAGGTTGGTGATCTTCTGGATAATCTAATCTAATAACTGGTATTTTAAGCACTTCTGCTATTTTGGCTATTCGTTTGCAATATGCACCGTTATTTATCACAAGCCATTTTCCACATGGCGGAGTAACAGACGATATTACTGACTCTACTGAATAAGTTCCGCTTCCCTGCATGATTATTGCCTCATAATTCTTATCCTCAACTCCACCTAGTTTTAATAACGATCTGCGTATCTGTTTTACTGTATCAATAAATTCAGTATCCCTTGAGCCAAGGTCTTTTAACATTGCCAATTTTATTTCATGACTCGTAGTAAGAGGACCCGGTGTAAATAATATTTTGTCAGATGAAGAAATAAGAAATTTTTTTGATTCCATTTGTTTCCCTTTCTAATAATCCAATTATTTAATATTTTCCTTTATGTATATTCTACCATTTAAAAAGTAACTAAGCAATATTATACCATTTCTTTATTAAACAATATTATTTCTTCAATTAAGTATTAATCGGCATTCAAGGGCATTCATAAGGAATTTAATAACACACAACCAGTTAGGAAAAATGTATCTCTTTGAATACAAATGATAGCTTGTATTTTATTATAATTAGCTATTAAATCTCATTTTTCAATGATTACGAAAAAATTGCTTGACCTAAATATATATGAGTGTTATAATTTTTCTAAGTAAAGTCTAGAGTAATCCAGGAGGCATGCGATGTCATCAAGTAATATATTCGGAAGTCCTTTGATACCAATACCAGAACCATCAAGAATTCCAGACCCCAAACCCATAGAACAACCAAAAATTATGCCCGCACCTTTTCCTGTGGAGAGTCCACAAATCATTAATGCCCCCTCGGCTGTTGCCCAACCATCTCAATTGCCAATGCCAACGATAATTCCTCAACCAAGACCATTACCAGAACCAGCACCGATCCAAAGTTTTGGCATAATAAATAATCCGACCCCTATCCCTCAGGCATCCGTATTACCAGAACCTAAACCGATCCCACAACCAAAACCAATATCAGAACCATCTGTTATATCAAGCCCATCTATCTTGCCTACAAGGATTGTATAACTTAACAATAGTCTGAAGTTCAGATCAAATCGGTTGACAATGCTATACTATGATTGTATAATTCTATCAATGTTGCTTGCCATAAATAATTTCATATTCTAATAAGGTATTTTAACATGAAAAATGTGCTTCGAATAATCGATGCAAATCTTAATCGGAGTCGAGAAGGATTACGTGTAGTTGAGGAACTTGTTAGGTTTGTTCTTAATAACGCCAACCTTGCATCGCAGATGAAGTCTGCAAGACATGAGATCACAATAACTGCTAGACAATTGCCAATTAGCGATTCAGAATTCCTCTTGGCTCGTGATAGTATAAGTGACGTAGGTGCTGATTTAAACTCTGAATCAGAAGATACTCGCATTAGTTTATCACAAATCGCTATTGCAAATATAAGAAGAGCAGAAGAGGCTATGAGAGTTTTAGAGGAATTATCAAAGCTTTATTCTTCTGATGTTGCATCAAAATTTAAAAGGTTAAGATTTAGATTATATGAAATAGAAAAACTAGTTTTGACAGAAATAATACAATATGAAAAACAGAGTTTCTGAAATATTTTGATTTACCTTGCTAATAATATGAAATCATATTCATAAAAGAAATGTTTATATATTATAGTATTATATGAATATATAAAAATATATAAAAATATATAAAACAATACATTTGGAGGTGAAAAAAATGACACAAATAGAGTCGGCAAGACTCGGTATAATAACGCCTGAAATGGAAGCAGTTGCTGATCAAGAGGGGGTATCACCAGAATATATAAGATCGGGCATTGAACAAGGAACCATCGTTATACCACATAATATAAGACGCAATGGAGTTAAGCTATGTGGAATTGGTGCGGGTCTTAAAACAAAGATAAATGCAAATCTTGGCACCTCATCTGACGAACCAAGTCTGGAGAATGAGATTCAAAAGCTTGAAATTGCTGTCAAATATGGTGCAGATGCAGTTATGGACCTTAGCACAGGTGGCGATCTTGATGAGATAAGGAGATGCCTTATTGATAAATCTCCTATTACCATAGGAAGTGTGCCAATATATAATGCAGCTGTTGAGGCAGTAAAAAATGAGAAATCTATCGTAGAAATGACCCCCGATGACATGTTTAATGCCATCGAAAAACATGTTTCAGATGGGATTGACTTTATCACAGTCCATTGTGGAACTAATCTGGAGGTTCTGAGCAGATTACGTGAACAAGGTAGAGTCGCTGATGTAGTTAGCAGAGGCGGGGCATTTCTTATCGAGTGGATGATTTACAATGAACAAGAAAACCCTTTATATTCGCAATTTGACCGTTTATTAGAAATAGCCAAAGAATATGATGTTACATTAAGTTTGGGTGATGGACTGAGACCCGGCTGTTTGGCTGATGCAACTGATAGGCCGCAGATTCAGGAATTGATTATACTTGGTGAACTTGCGTCTCGCTCAAGAAAAGCAGGTGTTCAAGCTATGATCGAAGGACCAGGTCATGTGCCTATTAACGAGATTGAAGCAAATATATTACTTGAGAAAAAGCTATGTAATGGTGCGCCGTTCTATGTATTGGGACCTCTTGTAACTGATATTGCACCGGGATATGATCATATAACTTCTGCAATCGGCGGGGCAATAGCAGGAAAAGCTGGGGCTGATTTTTTATGTTATGTTACCCCAGCAGAACATCTCTGCTTACCAACGCTTGATGATGTTCGAGAAGGAGTTATAGCATCAAAGATAGCTGCTCATGTTGCTGATCTTGCAAAAGGAATTAAATCTGCGCATGAATGGGATGCAAAGATGGGCAAAGCTAGAAAAGAGCTTGATTGGACTGCTCAGTCAGAATTGTCTATCGACCCCGAATTAGTGGCAGAAGTGAGAGGGAAACATCCATCTTCTGACGATGAAGTCTGCACTATGTGTGGAAAATTTTGTGCTATGAAAGGCGTTAGAGAATACCTAGCAAACAGCAGAAAATAAAAATATGAAATAACCGAAAAAGCAATAATAAATATTGCAAAAGAGTCAATTTGAAAAGCATAAGATTTAGATGACATCAAGAGATTATCCCAAAGATGAAAATATGTATACTAATCCCTGGATACAATGAATCAAGAACTATCGGCAGAGTTGTCGCTAATACTCGTAAAGTTATAGATGATGTGGTTGTGGTTGATGATGGCTCAAAAGATAATACCGCTCAATTAGCGCAGGATGCAGGTGCTACCGTCTTAAAACACGAAATCAATAAAGGAAAAGGTTCTGCACTAAGGACGGGATTTGACTATGTGATTAAAAATGGATATGACGCTGTAATTACTATGGATAGCGACGGTCAACATGACCCCGATGACATTTATACATTTTTAGATGCAACCAATAATTTTAAGTCTGGGATAATTATTGGTTCTCGAATGAATGACATATCGACTATGCCAGCGATTAGGAAATGCACAAATAAGCTAACGTCTTATGTAAATTCTACTCTGGCACATCAAAGGATAGATGACAGCCAATCGGGTTTTCGTCTAATTACAACAGATGTGCTTAGGACAGTAAAGCTAGAAACTGATAGATTTGAAACAGAATCAGAGATACTCATAAAGGCATCAAAAGCTGGATTTAGAATAATATCTGTTCCAATAAAAACTATATATGGTGAAGAAAAAAGCAAAATACGACCAATAAAAGATACATTAACTTTTATTCGCTTGTTTTTCAGGAGTTTGCACTGGTGATAATATTAGTTACAAATGATGATGGCATTAACGCAGAAGGGATAAAAGTTCTAGCAGATATATTGGCGGAGATTGGGGAAGTATTTGTTATTGCACCAGATAGACAGAGAAGCGCTGTTGGAATGTCCATAACACTTGATCACCCATTGAGAGTGGAAAAACTAGATGAAAAAAGAATCTCTGTTAATGGAATGCCGACAGACTGTGTTCATCTTGCTATACATAAATTAATGCAAGTTCCGCCAGATATTATTGTATCTGGAATAAATGACGGTCAAAATATTGGATATGATATATATCATTCAGGCACAGTTGCTGCTGCAATTACGGGAACTATGTTTGGGGTTCCATCAATCGCTGTATCATTAGCAATTAGAGATAATAAAGAAGGCAAAATATATTACGATACATCTGCTCAAGTTGCAAAAAAAATCGTTATGTCCATTTTCAATAAACCTTTACCAAAGGGAAGGCTACTCAATGTAAATGTTCCAAATCTGCCAATATCTAAGATTAAAGGGATAGAAATTACGAGACATTGTAGTGTAACTTATGATATTGAAATACATGACAGAAAAGACCCAAGAGGAAAAGACTATTATTGGCTTGGCGGCGTTTTTCAGGATTATGGAGATAACTCACAAACTGATCTTAATGCGTTGAGACAAAAAAAGGTATCTATAACACCTCTGAGTCTCGATCTTACTGATTACAAAATGATGCACGAATTGTCTTACTGTTTTTCTGATATTTAGTTTGTATCTTATTGACAGGCTAATATATACTAATATATAATGGCTATTGCTTAATTTATAATATGCTCTAAATTAAACTGGGATTTTATTTTTATGATACAAAAATTTAAGGTATTTTTATTCGCAATGACGCCAATATTTGAGCTAAGAGGTGCAATTCCATTTGGTTTATTGAAATATGATCTGAACTGGCTTGAAGTTTATTTTATTAGCGTAATAGGCAACCTAATTCCAATTGTCTTTATCCTTCTTTTTTTTGATCCCGTATCTAATTATCTATCAAGAAATTTCGTTTTCATGGATAAATTTTTTATACATCTCTTTGAAAGAACAAGGAAAAAGCATAAAGCCTTAATAGATAAACATGGGTGGTGGGGGTTGGCTACCTTTGTTGCAATTCCACTTCCTATAACCGGATCATGGACAGGGTCATTGATAGCCTTTTTAACAGGAATGAGCTTTAAGAAGGCGTTTTCTGCTATCGCTGTTGGTGTTATGTCAGCAGGAGTGATTGTTACTGCGGTTGTCAAAGCTGGATTAGAAATAAAAAGATATTTCGGATGGCAGACGTTGATTGTAATTTTATCATTTTGCCTGTTGATATGGCTATTATTTACGCTAATAAAAAAGAGACAAACAACAAACTAAGAATAAAATCAAAACATGAAATACCCAATAAGCGGATATGAACCAACATCCAATTATGCAATACGAAATATAGAAGGATGGACTGTTTATATAAATGGAATATTACTTGCTGAAAAGAAGAGAACAGGTAAGGAATTATTAAGGCTTCTTAAAAATAAACTATATGATATAAAAAGGATAATGCCAAAATCAGCACTTAAAGAACTATATAAAATTCCTATCTGGTTAGAATTTGATAATAAGCAAGTTCTTTGTGCATGTTACCATCCATCAAGAGAATGGTTATGCGAGCATGGGTTTAATCCTACAAAAGCAAAATCAATAGAGATCGGAAATGCGGAAAACTTTATTAGTTGGTCTTTACATCAGCCTTTTATGGTGTTGCACGAACTTGCTCATGGTTACCATCAACAAGTGCTTGGTTATGATAATCCAGATATAAAACTAGCTTATGATAAAGCTATCGAGTCTGGGATATATAGATCTGTTTTGTATTGTAATGGCGATAATCTACAAGCCTATGCAATCAATAATGATCAGGAATATTTCGCAGAACAAACAGAGGCATATTTCGGAACAAACGACTATTATCCTTTCGTCAAGGCCGAACTTATGAAACATGACCCTTTGATGTATGAAACTCTGAAGAAACTTTGGGGAAAATAGGAAAAAAGCGAATAAATAATGATATTTTACCTTTTATTAGTCTAAAAAATCTAGGTTATGAAAAATATAGGTATAATAGCAAATTTAACCAAATTTGGTGCTTCACAAATAATATCAGAAGTATCAGATTGGCTTAGAGAAAGAAACATAACTACATTTGTAACAGACGATTGCGTGCTTTCTGTTGGTTCGGATTCTTGTATATTCATGCAGGCTGAGGAGATTGTTAGACGCGCCGATGCCCTTATTGTCTTTGGTGGTGATGGCACAATTTTGCGTGTATCGCATATCCCCGAAGTAACAAGAATACCGATACTGCCAATAAATATAGGGACGCTTGGATTTCTTACGGAAGTTGGTCTTGATGAGCTTTATACTGCCCTTGAGCATGTCATTGATGGCAATTATGAACTTGATGAACGTATGATGTTAAGATCAAGGCTATATGAACCAGAAACAAACGAACTTATGGTCGAAAGACATGCACTTAATGACGCAGTAATAAACAAGGGCGCTTTTTCAAAGATGATATGGTTTGAGTCATATATTGACGGTGTGTATATGGCTACCTGTAATGGCGATGGTCTTATTGTCTCAACGCCTAGTGGATGTACCGCATATTCACTATCAGCAGGAGGACCAATTGTAAGCCCCAATTTAAATGTTTTGATAATAACCTATATTTGTCCTCATAATCTCACGTTTCGTCCACAAGTCGTTCCCGCTGAGTCAAAGATTTCGATTATTGTAAAGTCCACACACTCCAATATCCTCCTATCAATAGACGGTCAGGAGGCATTTAGTCTCAAGCCCGATTCTATTGTTGAAATAGATAAAGCACCAGAGACAATTAAACTTATTAGGTCACATAAAAGAAGCTATTATGAAATTCTAAGGACAAAACTAAAATGGGGCGAAACTATAAAGAAATTAGATGATCCACGAATTACTCCTTGAAATAATTCTTTAATATTCATATTTCTATTCTATTATCCGTTATGCTTCAAGAATTGAACATTAAAAATTATGCCTTAATAGAAAAATTAAGGCTTGATCTGTCCTCGGGCTTGAATATCCTAACCGGTGAAACCGGCGCAGGGAAATCAATTATATTAGGCGCATTAGGGTTAATACTTGGGGAAAAAGGTAATATTGATTCTATCCGAACAGGTGAAGATTCAACGGTTATAAAAGCCTTAATGGATATATCAAATAATTCTTATATTACTGATATTTTATCGAAAGTAAATTTAAATAATGAAGATAATGAAAGCTCTTTGCTTTTGTCAAGAGAAATATCAAAAAGCGGAAGAAGCAGATGTTGGGTTAATGAGCAAACTTCTACGATTTCAACTTTACGTGAAATTGGCGATTATCTTGTCGATATTCATGGACAACACGAACATCAAACACTTTTTCGTTCAGAAAAGCATCTTGATATATTAGATGATTTTGGCGGACTAAAAGAATATGTCAAAGATATAAACAATCTATATAACCAATTGCGAAAATTAATATCAGAACATAATCAACTCCTATATGAAAGAGATGAAAGACTTAAAGAAAAAGATCTATTAGAGTTCCAACTAAATGAAATCAAAGATGCAAAACTTGATATTGATGAAGAAGAAAAATTACTTCGTGAAAGACAAATCCTAAATAATGCGGAACTTATATTTGAACTCACTAATAAAATCTATCAACGAATATATGATAGTGATGACCCAAATATACCATCTGTCCTCGATATACTAAAATCATTAAGAATGGATTTGCTGAAACTTCGTCAAGTAGATTCAGAACTCGGAGAATTAGAATCAAGATATGAAAATACCATTTATGAGCTTGAGGATATTGCCTCACAAATTATCGATTATCGTGATGAAGTTGATTTTGATCCAAAAAAGGTTGCAGAAGTGGAATCCAGACTTGATCTGATATATAAACTTAAACGAAAATACGGGACTGAAACAATAGAAGGATTATTGAAATATAAAAACATAGTGTCTTCAAAACTTAATGATATATCTTTAAGCTCATCAAAATTAGAAAACATCGAGGAAGATATTAGAAAAGTAACAGAGAAAGCAAAAAAAACAGCGTTGATACTATCAGAAAAACGCCGAGATCATGCAAAAAAACTAAAAAAGATGATCGAAAAAGAACTAAAAACACTTGGTATGGAAAGAACTATTTTCGAAGTTAAGGTGACACATAACGAAATATTATCAGATGATGAAGACTATCTGATACTTAATAATAATGGCAAAAATCTCAAATTTAGTCCTAAAGGGATAGATTTTGTAGAATTTCTCATATCTCCTAACCCCGGAGAAGATTTACGACCATTGACTAAAATCGCATCAGGCGGAGAAATATCAAGGATAATGTTGGCGATAAAAACAGTCCTTGCTACCGGCACAACTCATTCATCACCAGTTACATTAATCTTTGATGAAATTGATACAGGTATCGGTGGCAGAATAGCTGATGTTGTCGGTCGTAAATTAAAGGAATTATCAAAATCACTTCAGGTGATATGTATAACACATTTACCCCAAATAGCATGTTTGGCTGATACGCATTACAAAGTGCAAAAAAAGGTCGTCGGTGATAGAACAATTGTCGAAGTTGAGAATCTTGATACTGAGCAAAGAGTCAAGGAAATAGCAAGAATGCTGGCAGGCGAAAAAATAACTGAGATAACTTTGGCTCATGCAAGAGAGATGATACAGCAAGCAAAAGAAGAAAGGAGTTAGGGTTGGAGATTAGAAGATTTTAGTATTGTAATAAGAAATAGACCGCTGATTTTCGCTGACTTTGTAACACAGATTAACACAGATATTTTAATACAACTTTAAAGATTAAAAGACTTTGTTAGTTTTTTTTGTTTCTCAATCCTTTAATCTTTCAGGATTCTAATCTTCAATCATTATACATATATGAAAGAAATAAGATTTCATGGTAGAGGCGGGCAGGGCGCTGTTTCAGCAGCAAATATGTTAGCTAATTCTGCCTTTATTGAAGGTAAATATGTTCAATCATTTTTGCTGATTGGTGCAGAACGCAGAGGCGCGCCAATTATGGCTTATACAAGAATAGATAGCAAGCCAATTAGAAACAGATCCCAAGTCTATTTTCCAGATTATGTTATAGTTCTTGGTTCTGATCTTGTGGATGTTGTTGATGTCGCAGGTGGAATAAAACCCTCAGGATTATTATTAATAAATAGTGACAAGGATAGCAGTGAGTTTAAGTGCAGGTCTGATATAAAAGTTGTATCCATTGATGTAACATCAATTGCATTAAAACATAAATTAGGTAATGCAACAGCACCAATAGTAAATACAGCTATATTAGGTGCATTTGCGAGGGTTTCTGGTGAAGTTGGTATTAACTCGCTCTTGGAAACAATATTAGAGTATGCTCCAGCAAAACCCAAAGAAAACGCATCGGCGGCTGAAGAAGCATATATGAAAGCAGGTGAAGTAATATAATGCTCAAATATTTGAGTATTAACTTATATGAAAATTAAATCGAAAAAAGAGATAGTGATAAAAAAATTAAGTGATCTCCCTACAATGGTCGTCTCTACAGGCTCTATAGAAATTAATAAAACAGGTGGATGGCGATCTGTTTATCCAATTATAAATTATGATAAATGTAACTCCTGTATGATGTGTTGGAAATATTGTCCAGATGCTTGTATTGAAATAAAAGATGGCAAACCAGTCATTGACCTTGATTATTGCAAAGGCTGTGGAATATGCGCTGAGGAATGTCCAAGAAAGGCAATTACGCTTATTGCAGAAGGTAAATGAAATTTCTAGATTATCTAAACATGCTATTGATTATGATTCTGGCAATCAGATAGCTGGTATAAAAATTTTGGATGCAATAAAATGATTTGGAAATAAGGATGTATTCAGGAAAATAACATTTGAAGATTTAGCCATGCAAACAAGACAAATATAGAGGTTAAAAATGAAAAAACTAATAATGGGGAATCATGCGGCGGCGTATGGTGCAAAGTTAGCAAGAGTAGAAGTTGTCGCTGCATACCCAATAACGCCACAAACACAGACAGTAGAAAAAATAGCAGATATGGTCGCAAGCGGTGAAATGAAAGCGGAATATATAAAGGTAGAATCAGAACATTCCGCAATGGCTGCATGTATAGGTGCATCTGCGGCTGGTGCAAGGGTTTTTACTGCGACATCATCTCACGGACTGGCGCTAATGCACGAGATGCTTCACTGGGCAGCAGGTGCAAGATTGCCGATAGTGATGACAAACGTCAATCGCGCAATGGCCCCAGGTTGGAATATCTGGAGTGAACAAAATGATAGCCTTTCACAACGAGATACAGGATGGCTACAATTCTATTGCGAAAGTAATCAAGAGGTGCTCGATACAGTCATACAAGCTTTTAAGATTGCAGAGAGAGTCCTTTTGCCTGTAATGATCTGCCTTGACGGATTCTCGTTATCTCATACATACGAAGGTGTTGACATTCCTGATATTGAAGAAATCGACGCCTTTCTACCACCATATAACCCCGAGTATAAACTTGATGTGGATGATCCAAAGACTTTCGGCGCAATGATATTCCCTGAATGGTATTATGAGATGAGATACAAAATGCACGCCTCAATGATGGAAGCAAAAGACGCTATAAAGGAAGTTGATGAGGAATTTAACGAAAAATTTGGCAGAAAATATGGATTAATAGAGAAATATAAATGCGATGATGCAAAAACAATAATAATTTCATCAGGCACAATAGCAAGCACTGCCAAAGACGTTATAGACAAATTGCAGGAACAAGGCGAAAATATCGGCCTTATAAGATTTAGAGTATTTAGACCATTTCCAAAAGAAGAAATTATGCAGGCATTAGAAGGCGTTGAACGTATAGGCGTTATCGATAGAAATATATCCTTCGGGCATGAAGGCATCTTCTTTTCAGAGATCAAAGCGGCTATTTACAGCATGGATAATCCACCAAAAGCGTATAACTTTATAGCTGGTCTCGGTGGGCGTGATGTTACACCCGAAGATATTGAAAAAATGATCTATCTAACGAAAAGCGACGATATTGACGAGGTTACTTGGTATGGCCTAAAAAGCGATGAATTGGATGAAAATGGTGCTGTCTGCATAAGAGGTGATTTGGATGAAAGCTAGGGATTTGAGGAAAGTTTATACTAATTTTGATCCAATTTCCCCACTCACACCTGATAAATTGGAATTCTATGTAGAACGAAAGAAAGGCTCATTTGAAAGAATGAAATGGGCTCTTACGAATGATAATGAAATTCCCCCTAAATACATTTTTTCGGGTCATCGAGGTTCAGGAAAATCAACGGAACTCAGCAATTTAATGGTTGATAAAGAAATCTTAGACAAATATTTTATCGTTCATTATTCCGTTCGTGATACTCTTGATATAGCTGGTCTTGATTATACTGATCTGCTAGTTTCCATAGGATCAAAAATATTTGACAAAGCAATAAGTCATGGAATTAAGCAAAAAAAAGGCGTTTTGGACGAATTACAGAATTGGGGAAGTAACATAGAAAAAGAGATAATATCAGGAGAACGTATTGAGATTGGAACTGAAGCAGGTCTAAATGTCTTTTTTGCCAAAATACTAAGTAAATTGAGGTCAGAATATAACACAAGAAAAATTATACGTGAGAATATTGAACCAAGATTATCAGAGCTAATTAATATCATAAATGATCTTGTAATAGCAGAGGTTGAAAAACAAACTAACAGAAAGGTTCTTGTCGCCATAGATGATCTAGATAAACCAGATTTGACAATTGCAAGACAGCTTTTTTATGAAAGGCAAAGCTCTCTTATATTGCCAAGATGCGCCATAATCTATACTGCCCCAATAGCACTTATGTATTCTTCAGATGGAAGTCAGGTAAAACTTGGTTTTGCTGATAGCTTTTTCCTGCCAAATATAACCGTTACAAAGCATGATGATAATCGTTCCCCAAATGACGAGGGACAAAAAGTGATGAGTGAGTTTATACTTAAAAGGATGTCAATTGATCTCATTGACGATGATGCTCTTGAATATGGTGTTAAGATAAGCGGGGGGTTATTTCGAGAGATGGCAAACATAATAAGGATGGCTTCAGCCAATACGTATTCTCGTGGTGGGGAAAAAATTCAGAAACAAGATATAGAAAAAGCGGAATCTGAGATTAGAAATGATTTTAGAAGGATATTAGAACCCCAAGATTATATTGCATTAAGAAGAATATATGAAACAAGGGATCTTAAAGAATTAGAAAAATCATCTAGGCTGTTGCATAATTTAAGTGTTCTTGAATATCAAAATGATGACAACTGGTGTGATGTCCATCCCGCTGTTGTTCCATTGTTAAAGGACTAAAATGATCCGTCCAGAAGATGAACCAAAGATAAATCAAATAATCCTAAACCTTAAATGGTCAAAAGAGCAAGCCTGCATACTATTAGTATTATACAACGACGAACTTTTAAGGCAGGACGTTGAGGCGGAGATTAAGAGAAGGCTTACACCAGATTTCAACTTTCGTGAATTGCGGATGACAAAGGATATGTATAAAAATGTCCCTGTCATCATCACAAGGGAGATGAACCCACAGCCGAATGATATATTCCTTGTCTATGATCTGAAAGAAGCCCTGCCCGAAGTGCTGGAATACCTGAATTATCGCAGAGAGGACTTTGTTGAGCATAAAATATCCGTTATCTTCTGGCTTGATGAACCGACATTGGTTGAAATAATGCGAAAAGCCCTTGATTTCTTTGCTTTCCGAAGTTCGCCTGTGATTGAATTTATGGCTGATCGTTCAAAGGATATGATGATCCCCGGTCGGACAACACTAGACGATACTTTTATATATAACAGCCTTGAGGAATTGGATAAAAAGATTGCTCTAAGAGAGGAAATGCTCAATGATTACCTTGAGAAACGCCCTGATGATAGCTCAACGATAGCTGGTTTGCATAATAACTTAGGGAATCTTTATTCAAATAAATCCGATCTTGACAGGGCAATGGCGCACTATGAAAAAGCCCTTGAGCTATTCAAAAAGATAAAAGACAGAAAGGGCGAAGCATCTGCTCTGGGTAACATGGGGAGTGTGTATCGCATAAAGGGCGACATTGATAAGGCTTTGGAGGCTTATTCACAGGCACTTGAGATAGACAAAAGGATCGGATATGCTCAAGGCGAAGCATCTGCTCTGGGCAACATGGGCAATGTG
>Ga0067045_1028945_pt1 | contig 25543 bp, 20 predicted proteins | sample TerdegcTABiofilm_FD_59184 | JGI IMG/M metagenome (GOLD analysis project Ga0067045, IMG submission 59184) | Combined Assembly of (Gp0054472, Gp0054536) Wastewater bioreactor microbial communities from Singapore -Terephthalate degrading... | reverse complement strand
AGAATTATTTAAGGGAGCAAGAAAGATTAAAAGAAATAGAGAATTTATTAAAAAAGGAGGTTATTTATGGTTAGATTATTTATGAAAAGACAATATCACTTTCGGTTAGATTTATTTTTGAGTTGACAGGATATAACCTGGCGGGGGTGGAAGAGTTAGAGTAATCGGATGATTTGAAAGATGCGGATAAATCGAGATGATTGATGGGTGAATGAGGAAAAAGGTTATAAATATTTCCGGGTGGTATAGTGAGGGAATCTATTTTAGTAAAAGATAAGTTTTTTATATAATTAAACTATGGGGTTAATTTTACGGCTTTTTTCGTGTATGTTTCTATTCTCGGCATATCCTTCTTATAATTGCCAAAATTTAGACATAAGTTCGATTAAAGACAAAAATTACGTAGTCTATGATTCTGCTTTCAAAGTGGAGAAAGGGATTTCCGATTTTGGGGGAGTGTCGGAGTATCCGATGACAAAAAGAATTTATAATAATCCGGAAGAGGGTTTTATTTATTTTGAGGGGTGTCAGGGTACGATAGGCGTAAAATCCGAATATGAGACGACAAAAATAAGAGTCAAATCTAATTCCGATAAAGAATTTAAGGAAATAAGAATCGATTTGTTGTACGGGTGGGATGTAAATAAGATATGGGCTTATTCAAAATTTGTCGTCTTTTCTCTTCAAAGAAAAGAAAAAGAGATTCTAAGAGATGCCATAGTAATATGGGATATGAAGGGAGGATTGTGGTTTTTCCTCGCCGATTTTAATAACCCCGCTTTGGCATATTTTTTAGATATGAAAAATATAACAGTAAAAATAGGGGATAAGGAAATCTATCTTTCTGATTATGATAATTATATGGTTATTTGGCCTTATAAAAAAACTTTTTCCATATTTAGCAAATATAATAACAAAAACGCTTACTACGACAGCGATAAAAATAAGATTAAATTGAGCGGAGATTTGAGAAAAGGCTACGAAGAATATCTTAATAGTTATTATAATACCCGGGTTGAAAGTGTAAAATGTTTGGCGGGTTATAATGTTTCCAATTCCGCGGTATATTTATGTTTTACCAGATTTAAAAACAAAAAAGGCGTTTGCGATGTCGTTTACAGTCCCGGACCGAATAGTTATAAAATAATCGCAAGCGTCGAGAAAGAAAATTTTAATCCGGATTCGGCGGATATCATTTTTGACGACGGCTGGAATGTAAAAGCCGTATTTTATAATTCTTACGATAAAAAAAATTTTGCAATCCTGTCTTTTTTGACTTTAAGCCTGTCGCTTGATCGTCAAACGGCGGAGAGCCTTTCAAAGATGACCGGAAGTTATTATGTCGGCTACATCATGGGGTTAGGGCTCGGAAAATCTTTATTTAAAGAAAATTTTACCGAAGAACAAAGAGATTTGATAGGAAGGTATTTCGCCGAAAATTTGCGGAGATTAAAAATGAGCAATCTGGAAGATTTTATGGAATTTTTCGATTATTCCAAAAAATATATTAAAGATAATTTCCCGAACTTTGACAAGGCGGACAAGAGCTCAGTAGTGGATAAGCTTCTTTTCAAAGAAAACGATAACCGCGTAAAAGATCTTTTATACGATATTATGGATTATCTTAAAGACGATTACGCTTTAAGAAAAAAAATTATAGATAGGCTTTTTACAGCTTCTTATAGAAAAGACCTTCTTTTTAGAAAGTTAACGGACGATTTGGAGTACGGCGATAGAAGGGGAGAAATTTTTAAATATATGATGTTATTGGATGTCGATTTTAATTATCTTATCGACGAGTATAAAAAAACCGAAAATCCGGAAAAGAAAAAAGGCATACTTATGTTTTTGAATGTTTTCGGCGGGAGCGTGCCGAAAGAATACTTCGATTTTTTTTCGTCGGTTTTCTTTTCTTCCGGAGAACTTTCAAACATATCTCTCGATATTATGTTGAGAGATAAAGAAGTCGCTTATTCTTTGCTTCCGGATCTGATAGCGAAAAGCTCGGATACGCGCAAGACATGTGAAAGCATAAAAAGATTTGTAAAAAAAGAATACGGGTATGGTTATTATTCCGAATTGTATAAATATATGAAAGACAAAAAATTATGCGACGATGAAAAGAGATACGGAGAATACGGAGTCGTCGTTTCGGAAATTAACAATTCCGATTCTCTTCAAATTTTTTTAAACGCCTTATCCGCGGAGAGCAGGATTAGGGGAATAAATTATTTGGAAAATTTCGAGTTTAAAAAAATGAAAGAAAAGAAATCTCTATTTTATGTTTTTATGGCGGAGAGGGATATAGATAGAAAATTTTATTTTGAAGACGGCGAAGATAAAAAACAAAAGATAGCCGGTGTTTATTTCCCCGAGTCGAAAAAAATCGTTTTTGTTTCTCATGGAACGGATGAAGATTTTAGAATAAAAACTTTTAATTTAAAAGACGGAGAGTCGTTTATTTTAATTGAAAACTCGGGAGAGGATAGTTTTTATAAATCAGCCGGTTTGTATAAAATAGACGTGGATGGGAAAGACGTAATCCTACTGGGAAGTTTTCCTTCTTATAGTCATATCAGCGCCGACGGATGCGATAGTTCAAGCAATTATATAGAGAAAAGCGTAATAACCGAAGGAGATTTGAGAGATAACGGGTATAGAGAAGTGGTGGTAAACATAAATATAGAAGATATATCGAGTCACCCGCCTATCGAAGAAAAAAACAGAGAAGAGATATACTCGTATGACGGGTCGCGGTTTGTATTGGAACAGATAATAAAAGACGGAAAGACCGTTTTGGATAGAGAGGATTCGAAAAAGCTTTTGAGGCTAAAAGATATTTGCGTCAAACCCGAAAAAAAATATTTTGAGGAAGTCGCGAGATTTAATTCTCATCAAAACGAATATTTGCGTGAGGAGGCGAGGAGATGCGTTTATAATATTATAAATTCCGATAGAAAGTATTACGCGGATTTTTTTATTAATAAATCGATTTTCGAAAACGATGATTCTTATAACGGGCTTCTCGAAGATATCATAGATAGCGCAAATATATCGGTAGGATCTGAAGTTTATAAAAAAATAAAAGAAAAGTGGATAAAAGATAAAAAAAATCGTTTATGGTTTGGAGTATTGTTAAAAAATAAAGACCCTATAATAGAGGATTTTATATGGGATGAGTTTAGGAGATTAAAAGATCCTTGCGAAATAGATTTTCATTTGGTTTATGCGGTAAAACCTTATTATAAAAATAGAGAAAATTCCATAAGCGATAAAGACATAGAATTCTTAAGGGCTCTTTCGGAAAAGAGTCTTGTTTGTTACGAACCGGGGGAACCCGACATATCGGAGGAGATATCCGAATATCTTAAATCCTTCGGTCGTTAATCCGGTCTATCGCTAATTTGATTTATCGGCGCAAATAATTTAAAATAAGATAATCGGAGGTTATTATGACGCCCAAATTTAACTATACCAAAGAAGAACTTTCAAAAATAGCGGATTTAAGCATTAAAAATTTTGAGTTGAAGATTTCCGATATATTAAAAATACCGGAAAAAGACAGGAATTTCGACAATACCGTAAAAGCTTTCGAGTCCGCACTGGCGGATTTTAATTCGGATGTTAATATTCCCATATTTCTGGCTTATGTTTCTTCGGATTCCGAGGTCAGGAAATTAGCAAGCGAAGCCGAGCTTAAAATCAGCCAGTACTCGGTGGATATTTTTACGAGAGAAGACATATTCGAAGCGATATCGGCGTATTCTAAGAAAAAAGAAAATTTAAACGAGACGGATAAAAGATTGCTGGATAAAATACTTTTCGCTTTTAAACAAAACGGTCTTTACGGGGACGAGAAAACGAGAAAAAAGGTAAAAAAGCTTCTTAAAAAGCTTGTGGGGATAGAGCTTGAGTTCGCTAAAAATTTAAGGGAAACAAAGGATTTTATAGAAGCGGGAGAAGAGGAGTTAAAGGGTCTTGATGAGAATTTCATTAAGAGATTAAAGAAAAACGAAAACGGAAAGTATATAATAACTACCGATTATCCGGATTATATGCCGTTTATGGATAACGCCGAAAACGACGAGGCGAGAAAAAGGTTGGAGATAAAATTTAACAACAGGTGCTATCCTAAAAACGTAGAGCTTATGGAAGAAGCCATAAAAATAAGAAAGAAAATAGCAAAACTTTTGGGGTATGAAACTTTTGCGGATTATGTGCTTGAAGACAGGATGGCTAAAAATTCCAAAAACGTAATGGAGTTTTTAACTAAGCTTTATAAAGAGGTTAAGAAAAAGGGTAAGAAAGAGCTTAAGATACTTACGGAGATGAGGAATAAAAAGATGGGGATTGAGGACAAAACTCTTTATAATTGGCAGTGGAGATTTTATTCCAATCTTTTAAAGAAAGAAAAATATACTCTGGACCATGAAAAAATCAGAGAGTATTTTCCTCTCGAAACCGTTACCTCCGGCATGTTTGAGATATTTGAAAAAGTGTTTTCGGTTAAGTTCGTTTCGGCTCCTCTTGAAAAGTGGCACGAGGATGTGAGAACCTACGAAGTTAAAGATTTAAGCGGCAATACCGTGGCTTATTTTTATTTCGACCTTTTCCCCAGAGAAGGCAAGTATAAACATGCGGCTTGTTTTGGGCTTGTAAAAGGAAGAGAGATTAAAGACGGAACTTACCGGCTTCCGGCGGCGGCGATAGTTTCAAATTTCACTCCTCCGTCGGCCAATATGCCTTCGCTTTTAAAATTCGACGAGGTTGTAACCCTGTTTCACGAATTCGGACATGTGACTCACAACATATTCACCAAATCTAAATACGCCATGTTTTCGGGCACTTCGGTTGCTCGAGATTTTGTGGAGGTTCCTTCTGAGATGCTTGAAAATTGGGCTTATTATTCGGAGGTTTTAAAAAAGATATCTTCTCATTACCTTACAAAAGAACCTTTGCCGGATTCGATAATAGAAAAGATTAAAGAAGCTAAAAACGTCACGAGCGGTTTGTTTTATCTAAGGCAGTTGTTTTTCGCCGTTCTGGATATGACTTATCATACCAAAAAAGGCAAAGTGGATACCACAAAGATATACGAAAAACTTATGAAGAAAATTTTCTTGATACCCATGACCGATGGAACTCACCCTCAGGCGAGTTTTGGCCATCTTATGGGTGGGTATGAGGCCGGGTATTACAGCTATCTTTGGTCGGAAGTGATATGTTCGGATTTCTTTGAAGAGTTTAAGAAAAACGGCATATTTAACCCTGAGATGGGTAAAAGATATATAGATATTGTGCTGTCTAAAGGCGGTTCGGTGGATGAGGAGAAACAGGTCAGGGAGTTTTTGGGAAGAGATTTGTCTTTCGAGCCGTTTTTAAATCATATAGGATTAAAATCCAAAAAAACGCAGGTTAAAAAATAACGGAGTTTTTTGGTGAGATATATAGAGGATTTAAAAAATCTTTTCAAAGAGACTTTCGGCGAAGAGATAGAATCTACGGATAACATAAGAGCCGACGGTTCTTCAAGAGCCATAATAAGGATAAAATCCGCCAAAAGAAGCGTGGTCGGGGTTTTCGGGCCGGACAAAAAGGAAAACAGAGCTTTTGTGGAGTTTTCAAAACATTTTTTTTCCAAAAAACTTCCGGTTCCGGAAATTTACGCTTACGACGAGAAAAAGCAGATTTATCTTGAAAGCGATTTGGGCGATAAAACGCTTTTCGATTTTATAAAAGAAAACAGGAAAAACGATGTTTTTCCCAGGGAGCTTGTCGATAAATATAAAGCGGCGTTAAAATGGCTTTCGATATTCCAGACCGAAGGGATAAAAGAGTTTAATCCGGAGTGGTGTTATCCGAGAAAAGAGTTCGACGAGCAGTCGATGATGTGGGATTTGAATTATTTTAAGTATTATTTCCTTAAATTAGGCAATATCCCTTTCGACGAGCAGAAGTTAGAAGACGATTATAGAAAATTTATTGAATTTGCGAAAACCGCTCCGAGGGATTTTTTCTTATATAGAGATTTCCAATCAAGAAACATAATGGTTAAAAACGACGGGCTTTTTTTTATAGATTATCAGGGCGGAAGAAAGGGGTTTTTGGCTTACGACGTGGCCTCTTTGTTATACGACGCGAAAGCCGATATTCCGCCGGAGGTCAGAAAAGAGCTTTTGGATTATTATATCGGGCTTGAGCCGATAAAAAGAGCGATTTCAAAAGAAGATTTTCTTAAATATTATTATTTCTTCGTTTTCGTAAGGCTTATGCAGGCGATGGGTGCGTATGGGCTTAGAGGGTTTTACGAAAGAAAACCTCATTTTTTGACAAGTGTTCCTTATGTAATAAAAAATTTAGAGTGGCTTTTGTCCAATGTGGAGCTTGAGATAAAATTGCCGGAGCTTACGAAAGTTTTTAAGAGGATAACGACATCGAGCTATTTAAGGCAGTTTGCGGATAAAAAATTGGGGCTTAATTTAAGAATATACAGTTTTTCTTACAAAGACGGTTTCCCGAAAGATACTCAAGGGCATAACGGAGGTTTCGTTTTCGATTTGAGATGTCTTCCAAATCCGGGCAGAAACCCGGCTTATGCCGAGCTTACCGGAAGGGACAAAGCGGTTTTCGATTTTCTGGATAAAAGCGAAGAGGTTTCAAAGTTTTATAAAAACTGCAAAGAGCTAATTAAGCAGGCCGTAGATAATTATATTTCAAGAAATTTTACCGAATTGTATGTTGCCTTCGGTTGTACCGGTGGCAGGCATCGTTCGGTTTATATGGCCGAAAGGTTGTTTAGGGATTTTTCCGATTTAAAGGATGTCAAAGCGACAGTCAAACATACCGCTTTAGAAAAATTAAACATATGAAGGGATTTATACTTTGCGCGGGGCTGGGAACGAGGCTGAGGCCTTTGACCGATACCGTTCCAAAACCCCTTATAGACATAGACGGCGAGAATGTTTTAGAGAAGATAATAAAAAAATTAAAAAATAACGGAATAACCGAAATAGCCGTAAATCTTCACCATCTTTCGGATAAAATAATCGATTTTTTAAAATCTAAAAATTTCGGAGTGAAGTTCCATTTTTCGTATGAGAAAGAGATTCTCGATACGGGCGGTGGAATAAAAAAAATAAAAGATTTCGTTTCAAACGAAAATCTCATAGTCCACAACGGCGATATCTTAACCGATTTCGATTTAAACTCGGCGATAAATTTCCATGAGAAATATAAAAACGACGTTACGCTTTGCGTTATGGAAAGAGAGGGTTCGAGAAAATTAGCCTTCGACGGCGAGATGAATCTAAGCGGGTGGGTCAACATTGAAAAAAATATACACGACGGAGAAGTGAAGAATAAGATTATGTATTCTTTTATGGGGGTTCATATAATTTCGCCGAATGTTTTTAGGTTTATGCCTAAAGAAGATAAGTTTCCGATTTTCGATTTTTATATTAAAAACTTAAAAAACATAAAAATAAAAGGATATGCGGTTAAACCTGATTACTGGTTCGATATAGGAACTTATGAAAAACTCGAGAAAGCGAAGAATTTTTTTAGAGAATTTAATAAAGGAAGGAAATTATGACGGATATAGAGATAGCGAAAAAAATAAAACTAAAACATATAAAAGAGATAGCCGGTTTTTTAGGGATAGAAGAGAATAATCTTTTTTATTACGGGAAATATAAAGCCAAACTTCCGATAAGCCTTATAAACTATGAAAAAATAAAAAAAACAAAACTTATTCTGGTCTCGGCCATAACACCGACTCCGGCCGGAGAAGGCAAAACCACGGTTTCGATAGGGCTTTCCATGGGACTTAACAAAATAGGTAAGAAAACTACCGTAGCGTTGAGAGAGCCTTCGCTTGGACCTGTTTTCGGGATAAAAGGCGGAGCTACGGGGGGAGGATGGTCTCAGGTTCTTCCTATGGAGGATATAAACCTTCATTTCAACGGAGATTTTTCCGCGGTTGAAAAAGCTCATAATCTTTTAGCCGCTTTGATAGATAATAACATTCAAAACAAAAAAAACAACATAGGAATAGACCCAAGGACCGTAACCTGGAGAAGGGTTATGGATATGAACGATAGGTCCTTGAGGAATATCATAGTCGGGCTTGGGGGAACTATGAACGGGGTTCCGAGAGAGACGGGTTTCGATATAACCGCGGCAAGCGAAATTATGGCTATTTTGTGCTTGAGCGAAGATTTAAAACATCTAAAAGAAAAACTTGCGAATATTTTCATAGGATACACTTACGATAAAAAACCGATTTTTTCAAAGGACATAAAAGCAAACGGCGCCATGGCCGCTTTGCTTAAAGACGCCGTCATGCCCAACCTCGTTCAGACGGCGGAAGGAACCCCCGCTATAATACACGGAGGGCCGTTTGCCAATATAGCTCACGGTTGCAATTCCATAATAGCGACGAAAATGGCGATGAGCTTTTCGGATTATGTGGTAACCGAGGCGGGGTTTGCTTTTGAGTTAGGGGCGGAGAAGTTTATAGACATCAAATCCAGATATGCCGGCATATTCCCGGACGCCGCCGTTTTGGTGGCGACGGTAAGGGCTTTGAAGTATCACGGAGGTATGAACATAAAAGAGATTACCAAGCCCTCGGTCGAAAGCGTTATTAAAGGGCTTGAGAATCTCGAAAAACATATAGAAAACATAAGGCAATTCGGAATTACCCCGGTGGTGGCGATAAATAAATTCACATCCGATACCGAAGAGGAAATTACCGCTATAAAGGATAAGTGTAGAGAATTGAAAGTCGATGCTGTGGTAAGCGATGTTTGGGGTAAGGGCGGTGAAGGGGCTTTGGAGCTTGCGGAAAAAGTTTCGGCGGTTGCCGAGAGTAAAGAAAAGAAACCTCGGTTTTTATACGAGTTGGATTGGAGCGTAGAAAAAAAGATAGAAACGATAGCCAAAAAGATGTACGGGGCGCAGTACATAGATTATACCGCAAGAGCTAAAAAAGATTTGGAAAAGATATACAAATTGGGTTTTGATAAATTGGCGGTTTGCATAGCCAAAACGCAAAAATCGCTTTCGGATAACCCGGATCTTATAGGAAGACCAAAGGATTTCGTGGTTACCGTAAGGCAAATAGAAATAGCTTCCGGCGCGGGATTTGTCATACCCATTACGGGGGAGATAATGAGAATGCCGGGGCTTCCCGAGATACCTGCGGCGGAAAACATAGACATAGACGAGAAAGGAGAGATATCCGGTTTGTTTTAATTAATTATGGTAAAAAACATATGGAAATCGGAAGAATACGCGAAACGATATAATAATATTTATTCCGACTCTAAAAACGAGTTCTATGAGGCTTTAAAAATATTAAAATTAAACAAAAAGGATAAGTTGGTCGATTTCGGGTGCGGTAACGGGGATTTTTTAAAATCGGTTTTTAGAAAGGTTAATTATGCCGTAGGGGTGGATATTTCGCACGCTCAATTAAACGAAGCCTTTAAAAAATTTAAAGGAGTAAAAAATATAAAGTTGTTTAAATCGGATTTTTTGTCTTTTAAATCAAAGGAAGTATTCGATAAGGGTTTTGCAAGGAAATCTTTGCATCATCTAAGCGATTTCCAAAAGGCTAAATTTTTTAAGAAGATATCTGGGTTTTTCACGAAAGGTTCGTTGTTTTTGATATACGACGGAATATTTTTCGATTTTGAAAGGAAAGAACTTAAAAAAAATTGGAAAAAACTTATTTCCGATTGCGAGAGCTATTACGGAAGAGACTGGGGAAAGAAAAAAGAGGATGTTATTTTTTGTTTTAAAAAAGAATATCCGACCGGAATTAAGGACTGGGAAAAAGCCGCAAAAAAAGGCGGGTTTAAAATAATGAAATCTGGAAAGAAGAGCTCTTTTTACGGCTGGATTCTTTTAAAGAAGGAGTTATGAACGAAGAAAAATTCGAACTTTTTAAAAAGGGGTGTTTGGGGACCTGCTGGTACGGAAAGTATCATTATATGGAACCATGGGTCGGGTGTTCTCATAATTGTCCTTATTGTTACGCGAGGTTTAGAAAAAGCGTAAAAGACAAACTTAAAGAAAACGGCAACAAATTTGAAAATCCGAAACTTTTTATGTCTCAAAAAGAGCTTCTGGAAGAGATTAAGAAAAAGACTTACTCCGGGGAAATAAAGATATTAAAACTTTCGAGGTTCACCGATTTTTTTGTCCCAGAGTTTGTAAAAAACGGATTGGCGGAGGAGATTTTAAATATACTTGTAAAATCTCGCGTTGAGAGAATTATAATAACCACCAAAGGGATAGGAAACGATAAGCTTGCCGAAATTATGGGCAAGAACAAGGACAAGTTTTCTTATAATGCCGCGGTAAGGCCCTTAAACGAATTGGATTTTAAAGAAAAAGTTTTTTCGGCTAAGGAAAGAATAGAATACGCTTCCAAGATAAATTCGTCGGGCGTTTTAACCACTTTGCATTTAGACCCTTTTGTGGCGGATTTCGACGACGGAGAGGGGTTTAGGGAAATGATGGTTTTCGCCAAAAAATCGGGGCTTAAAAGAGCGATGTTTTCTTATCTTTTGGTTTCCGACGAGATACTTGAATTTTTGAAAGATATTTTAAAACCTGATGTTTTTGAAAGATTTAGCGGAATATACGATTTAAGCTCCAAAAGACAATATCTTCCCAACCAAACCGATACCGTTTATTACTCCATTAAAGAGGATATAAAAAAGAAATCAATAGAGAGTGCGGGTAAGATTTTAAATTCGTTGGAGTTTGAGTTTGTTTTGTGTTCGCTTAAAAGCGTAAAAGGGCTTAATCCCGATATAATAAAAGAGATAAACATATGCGACGGTAAGTTTTATGCCTAAAATCTGGATATTTAACATAGACGAAGTCGTTCCGATTAAAGACTCAAGCTACGAAACCGTTTTCGTTCCTAAAATAAAAGAAATATTTCCAAGATTTTTTTTGTCTTTGTCGCCCGGGGATAAAATAATAACTCCGATTTCTCCGGATAAAAGTTTTCTGGATTACGCCTCCAAGATATTGCGTATGGGAGACAAAGATTGGGTTATTAAATTAAACAAAGAATCTAAACCTTATTCTTTTATAGACTCTATTTTAAAAGACAATTCCGCATTAAAGCAATTAGATAGTTTAAATAAAGAAGATTTTGAACTTGAGTTTTTCATAGAAACTCCCAAAACCGTAAAATTTTCGGAAAAGATAGGCATAAAATCAGATAAAAGCGATAAAAAATCGATATCTAACGGTTTTGTATTGAAAATGAACGATAAGGTTTATTTTAAAAAAATAGCGAAAGATTTAGGGATAAAAACAGTGGACGGAGCTTACGCTTCAAGATTGGAAGATTTAATAGCCAAAATAACCGATATAGCAAAAAAACATAGAAGCAAGGTTATGATTAAGAAATCTTTATACGGAGGAGGCTTTGGAAACATTTACGGCAAAGCGGAAGATATTATCTCCAGAGTTAACGAATTTGTCAAAGGTTCAAGAGTAGTAATAGAACCTTATCTTAACATTAAAAAGGTTTACGGCTCGCTTGCAGTGATATCGGACGGAATAGAATTTTTGGGCGTGGATGAGCAGGCTTTTTGCGACGGGAAATGGGTCGGGTTCGATTATCCCACAAAGGATAACGATAACACGAATTTAATTAAGAAAGACACTTTGAAATTATGCGAATTTTTAAAAAAGAAAGGCGTTAAAGGATACGTTAACATAGATTGGGTCGTTACCATGGAAAAGCCTTTTGAGCCTATGGCTATGGAGTTAAATTTAAGAAACAACGGTTTTAATTACGCTCTGGATTTCGTTAAAAGATATTCATCTATGAAAGCCGGGAATATTTTTTTAAGATACAGAGAAAATTATAAATGCGGAAAAATTTCTTTTAAAAAATTGAGCGAACTTTTTAAATCTTCATCTTTGTCTAAGTATTTTATAGATTCGGCGGGTTTTAAAAGCGGTTTTGTGGTTATGAACCCGCCGTTAAACGGAAAAGCCGCGATAGGAATATTTTCAGATAAAAAAAATACGGTTTTAAAGATTTCAAAGCTTTTGGGAGTAAAATGAAAGAAAAAATAGCGCTTGTGTTTTCGTTTATCCTTATTTTTTCTTTTTCCGCGATGGATAATTCCATATCCCCGATGGCTAAAGAAATTTCGTCCCATTACTATTCCGATATGGATTTCGTTTTGAAATTGATATCCGTTTCCACTTTTTTTACCGTTATCGGAGTTTTTATGGGGCCGTGGTTATTGTCCAAAATAAAACCTTATATCGTTTTGCTTTCGGCTTCTTTTTTAATACTTTTATCTCAGCTTCTATTCGTTTTTTCTAATAATATTTTTTCGGCTTTTTTTTCAAGAATCGTCGCAGGCTTTTCCACCGGAGCCATAGCCGGCGTTATGTGGTGGATGAGTTATCACTGGATAAGCAAAAATTATTACCATTATATGATAGCGGTTTTGGTTTCCGCAAGGCCCCTGGCCACGGCGCTTGGAGTTCCGGCGAGCGGGCTTATGGCTTTTAGCTATTCCTGGACTGTTCCGTTTCTCTTTCTTTCGGTAGCGGTTTTTGTTTTCGGTTTTTTCGTTTCTTGGGTTTTAAAAAACGGAGAAAAAATAGAAGAAAAAGGATTATTGCGAGGATATGAGGACGTTTTAAAAGTTCCGTATGTCAAACCTTTTTATTTGGGTTTTATGATCAACAAAATGTGTTATTTCGGTTTTTACGCCGTATGCGGGATATGGTTTATAGAACATTACGGTTTGAATTTGAAAGAAATAAGTTTGAGTTTGTTAATAATAGGCATATTCGAGGTTATGGTTAATTTTACCGCGGGAAGGCTTATTAAAAGATTTGGGTTTAGAAACGTTTTCGATAAAAGCGTTTTTTTATCTTTTGTTTTGCTGATAATTTTCATATGGGGAAAGATAAATATAGATATCGCGGTTTTTTTGATAGCTATTTTTATGCTTTTAGACAGGATATATTCTATGGCCGCCGTGATAAAAATTCCGGAGATGTTTAAATATGAAGGGAACAAAACCGTCTTCGGAAGTTTAAATACTCTATCAATGTGGTTGGGTTTGTCGATAATATCCGCGGTTTCATCAAGAATAATTTCGAGCATCGGCATCGTATGGGTGGAGGGCGTTTTATTGTTATGTTTTATAGTCGGTTCGTCTCTTATGTTATATGTTAATTTAAAAACAATTTACAAAACGATTTAAATTTTCCCAATTTATTTTGTAAAATACTAAAGAGGGTAAAGTTAAATAGGAGGTTAAATGAAGAAAATAATAGCTTCGGTTATGTTAATCGGCTTAAGCGGCTATATGTTTGCGGCTGATTACGGGAGCGCGGGGTGCGGATTAGGCAGCATGCTTTTCAAAAATAATAACGAGGCCGGACCGCAGATACTCGCTTCTACCACAAACGGAACATCCGGAAGCCAGACCTTCGGCATAACGTTCGGAACTTCAAACTGCAATAACAAAGGTCTTATACAGGCTTCTATGCAAAGAGAATCGTATATAGAAGCTAACTATAAAGACATAGCCAAAGACGCGGCCAGAGGAAACGGGGAATATCTTACTAACCTTGCCAAACTCTACGGCTATGAAAACAACGTTCCCGCCTTTGCGAGTTTGCTTAAAAATAACTATTCTAAAATATTTTCGGCAAACAGCGCGAAAGTGGCGGTCGAAGAAATAAATAAAATAGCGCTCTAATATGAGATTCGGGGTTAATGCTTTTAAAACATTAGCCCCGATTTTTTTGTTTTCTCCTTTTCTTTTTTCCCTCTCTTCCATTCAACAATCTTATCAAGTCGAACTTTTAGAAAAAGCCGAAAACCTAAAACTATGGGAAGACGGTTACTGGCTTAAGCTTTTATATTACGAAAAGTCTTTTTTTTCTTCCGGATATAAAAGCCAGAACATAAATCCGAATTTTTTCCTTTCCAAATACGGGAAATACTCTCCGCGGTCGGAGATGATAAATCATATAATAGGCTTTTTTTACGAAGGAGATGACGATAAATCTCCCGAGTGTTCTTTTCCTTTAAGGTATAGGTGGCTGAGGGAAAATCTTTCGGTAAAAGAAGATATAGTTCCTTTAAGAAAATGTTTGGAGTATGAGGGATGGAAAGCAGTTTTAAATCCCCAAAAAATATCGATGGTTTTCGCAAACGGGTATCTTTCAAATCCTTCAACTCTCTACGGCCATACTTTTTTAATACTTAGAAATCCCAATAACTCTAACTCGCTTCTTTTGGATTATACTGTAAATTACGCCGCCACCACCGGAGACGATAAGGGTTTGGGCTACGCCCTAAAAGGGGTTTTCGGCAAATACCCGGGTAATTTTACAACCATGCCTTATTATTTAAAGATACAGGAATATCAGAATATGGAAAATCGGGATATATGGGAGTATCCTTTGAATTTGAAAGAGGATGAGATAGATAGATTTTTAATGCATAGCTGGGAGCTTGGGAAAGCTTCTTTTCCTTATTATTTTTTCTCAAAGAACTGTTCCTGGCAATTGCTTCCTTTGTTTGAGATATTAAGGCCGAGTTCGGATTTGAAAAGCAGATTTTTATTCTGGAATATCCCTTCCGATACGCTTAAAGCGATAGTTGAAGAGTTTGGAGAGCGAAATAATTTTATATATAGGCCTTCCGCTTATTCTAAATTAAAATCAAAGATTTACGAGCTTAATTCGGAAGAACAAGATTATTCTCTTGGTATAGCAAAAAACTCCGAAAAACTGAAGCTTCTGGACCCTTTAGATAACGATAAAAAAATAAGAATAATGGACACGGCCGTAGATTATATAAGTTTTACTCATTATAGCGGAGAAATAACCCAGGACGAAATGGACAAATCGATGGACCCGATACTTTTAAAACTAAACGATGTGGACGCTAAAGGATATGTTTTTAATCCGGAAATAAAAACGCCCACTCCGCCGACCGGGTCGAGGAACTCGTTTTTAATCGGGGCGGGAGCCGGAAGAAAAAACGGAGAAAGTTTTTACGAGCTTAGACTAAGGCCTTCTTTATGCGATATGAACGATTTTAACGAAGGTTATTTAGATAACTCGGAACTTGTTATGGGGGATATAAGATTAAGATATTTTAAAGATTTTAATAAAGTTTATTTAAGAGAATTTACCGCCGTAAATGTTTTAAGCTTAAATCCCGTGGATAAGTGGTTTAAAAAAAGCTCATGGGGGATAAGATTCGGTTATTACGAGTATGAAAGGAACAGAGGAAACGAAAACGACGGTTTTTTAGGAGTACAAACATCGCGTGGAGTTTCTTTTGAAACGAACATAAAAAACTCAAAGGCGCTTTTTTTCGCTATGGCCGAGTTAAATCTGGATTACGGTTCGGTATTGAATGAAAATTTTAGATACGGTATAGGCCCGGTATTAGGAGCTTCGATGGATTTTAAAAATGTTAAGTTTTTTTCAAAAATTTCATATATCGGTTTTAAAAACGATAAAGGGATATTGAGAAAAAATTTAAATGCTTCTTTGTGTTCGTCCCAAAATAGCTCTTTAGTTTTTTCTTATTCGAAAAAAGGCGGGGAAGAGGACTGGTCGGTTAATTTTAACTTATTCGTTTTTCCATAATTTTGTATAATTTTATTATTTAAAGGGTGAGGTGCGTATGATTAAAGGGTTAAAAGTATTGGTCATAGACGACGATGAAGATTTTCTTAAAGTTTTGTGTAAAAATTTGGAGGTAAACGATATCAAACCTATACCTTCCAAATCGGCTTCCGAAGGAATAGTAATAGCGAAGGAATATAAACCCGATGTCGCCGTGGTGGACGCCAATTTAAAAGATATACACGGCTCGACGTTTTGCAAAATAATAAAAGAAGATAAGGAGATATCCAAAATGCCGGTAATAATAATATCCGGCCAAGAAATAGAGGAAAAGGATATAATATCCGGTTATGAAAAAGGTGCGGACGATTACGTTATAAAACCTTTTTCTCCCAAGGTTCTTATAGCTAAAATTAACGCCGTATTAAAGAGATATAATCCGGGAGAAGATTTTAACCTGAATATCAAAAAGCTCGGCTTGTCCGTAGATCCTGATGCGAGAACGGTGGAGTCGAACGGAAAAAAGATAAATTTGACGAGAAAAGAATTCGACCTTTTAAACGTATTTTTAAATAAACCCAACAAGGTTCTTTCCGATAACTACCTTATAGAAAGCGTTTGGGGAATGGACCCGGCCTTTTATAACGATCCTCATACTATAGAAGTTCACATATCCTCTTTAAGAAAAAAATTGGGGAAAGAAATAGGTAATAAAATAAAAACGGTTCACGGCGTCGGTTATAAATTTGAGATTTGAGCATTTCTTGAGATATCCTTGAGTATTTCATTACTTCCTTATATTAAATAATAATTGTAATCGTCGACTCGATATCGGCGAGGAGGAAGTTATGAAGATTTCAAAAATAATTTTAATCACCACCATAGCGATAATCGGGGCATTTCCGTCTTATTGCATGGAGGATAAGCTCGGCGAGGTCGTAAAAGAACTGGCGGATATGTCCCTTAAGTTTAATATAAAAACGCTAACCGTCGGAGATTTCATAGCCAAAAACGACGTTTCGGACTCAGAAATAGATTATATAAAAGAAAAAACAATCCAGTTATTGTCTAAAAAGCGCAATTTGTCCGTTTTCGACTCTTCCAAAAACGAAAAATCCGACGCTGTGGTTTGCGCAAACGTTTACAAAAAGGAAGACGGATTTGAGGTTATGTTTAAGCTGATTAAAACGGAGGATTTAAAGGTTATAGCGATATTATCTCAAAATATAGATAAGATAGGGGTATTGCCTTATAAAAAAAGCGAGTTTAACGATTCCGATATGGATTTCAAATCCTTAAAAAAACTTGCCAAAGAAGTTTCTTTTGAAAAAGAATTTAGAGATTCCATAAAGGACTTCGAGTTTTCCGATTGTTCCAAGGGGAAAATATGGGTGGAAAATATACAGAGGGAAACTGTCGATATGAGGGCGAGATACTGGGCTTATAAAATGAAACAACCTGATTTTTCTTTTAAATCTCTCACATCAAACCCCGGAAGCGAAATAAGAGATACCGATTTAAAAAACAGATTTTACGAGCTTTTGAAAAATTATTATTATTCGGATAAAAAAATAAATTTAGAATCGGCGGATAGGAAATATATCGAAGAAATATTTAAAAAAGAAAAAGAAATAACCGGTAAATGTTCCACACTGGCATGGAGCGGATTATGAATAAGATAATGATAATAGACGATAGCGAAGAGACGAGAGGCTTGATAAAAAAAAGTTTCTTGAAAAACGGAAACATGGTTTTAGAACAGCCTAATGGTACAAACGCTTTTAAAAACATATTAAAAGAACAGCCCGAGCTTATTATTTTGGATTTAAATATGCCCGGCAAAAGCGGTATCGACGTTTTAAAAGAAATAAGAAACGACCAGAGAACGGTTTATATCCCGGTTATAATTTTGACCGGAGGGGAAGATTTTAATAAAATACAATGCCTTGAAATAGGCGCGGACGATTATCTTAATAAGCCGGTTAATATAAACGAGTTGGTTTTGAAAGTAAAAAATTTGATAGTTAGGCAAAACATCGTAAAGGGTCTTCATCCGCTAACTCAGATGCCGGCCGCTCCTTTGATAGAGAAGCTGGTTAGGGATAAGATAGAAAAAAACGAGGTATTTGTTTATATGTACATAGATATGGATAACTTTAAAAAGTATAACGACGTTTTCGGATATGTCAGCGGCGATAAGATAATAAAGCTTTTAAGCCAAATACTTAAAGATATATACGAAACTCACCCGTACGATTATTTCGCGGGCCATATCGGCGGGGACGATTTCGTGGTTGTAAGCGGTTATGAAAACTGGACGGAGATCGCAGCGGAGATTACGAACAGATTCGACATAGAATCTAAAAAAATAAGAGAAGAACTTTTGAACGAATTTAATTTAAAAGAGGCGGGGAATCTCCTTTTCGTGGTTCTTTCGGTAGCCGCCGTAACAAACGTTACGAGAAACATAACGAATTACGGAAAAGTGGTGGAGATTGCGTTTGAGGTAAAAAAATACCTTAAATCGTTTAAAGATAAAAAGAAAAGCATGATACTTATGGATAGAAGAAAAGACCCCATTGTAAAAGAGTAAGTTTTTAAAACCGCTATTTTCCCAAGCTTTTTTTTATTTTTCTTTCGAAATTATATCTTTCGAAAAAACCGATTCCGTTTTTTTGAAAAATATAATCGTATCTTTTTTCAAGCGTTTTAAAGTTATCTATTTCGGCGTCGAAACCGAAAAACATATCTCTGGGAATAATATCTAATTCTTCGATTTTTTTAAGCGCTTGGAAACATTTCTCTTCGGAAAGTATTTTTATTATTTCGTTTCTTATTCTTTCTTTCGACAAATCGGATACGCGATTTTTGTGTTTTTTTATAAGTTTTAACGTTTCTTTATCTATCTTCCACCCGAACCTATTTGAAAATCTTACGGCTCTGAATATCCTGGTCGGGTCGTCCGCGAAGCTATTTTCATGCAAAACTCTTATAACGCCTTTATTTATATCGTCTATTCCGTTAAATGGGTCGGTTATTTGATATAAGTCTTCGTTTATGCTCAAGGCTACGGCGTTTATGGTGAAATCTCTTCTCTTAAGGTCTTCTTCTATCGAGACGGCTTTTTCGACTTCCGGTAGAGAAGCCGGCCTTAAGTATTTTTCTTTTCTAAATGTGGCGAAATCTATTCTTCTTTCTTTCGATAAGAGCCTTATGGTTAAAAATTTTTTAAATTCCTCCAATTTTAGATCGAACTTTTGAGCCACTTTTCGAGCTATATCTAAGGGATAGTCGGAAAAGGTAATGTCTATGTCGAAGCATTTTTTGCCAAGATACCAGTCTCTTACGCAACCGCCTACAAGATAAGCTTCGGTTTTTTTAATTTCTCTTACAAAATCTATGAGATTTAGATCGTTTAAAGGTTTAATCTTCATCTAAAAAATCTATTTCGTCTTCTATGGATTCTATTTCTTCCATTAAATTTTTTATTCTTTTAAGTCTTTTGTTGCCGGAATAAATTTCGTTTAAAAGTTCCAATAAGTCGCCTTTTTTAAGACTTTCGGAGTAAGGAAGAATAAAAGGAAGGTCTTTTTCTCGAGCTTTTATCTTATTTATTTTTTTTGTTTTTAATTTTTTTTCGAAACATATGAATTCTATTACATCCGTTTCTTCCTGTATGTCCGTATCGTTTTTTAAAAGTTTTACGAGCTGTTCGACTCCGAAAAGATAGTAGGGCTCAAAGTTTAGTTTCTTTTCCGCGCTAAGATGGCCTTTTATCGATAGATAATCTTCTTTTAGTTTTTCCACGAGGTCTTCTCTCATTTCGTAATAATCCGGCATGACGAAAGCGAGTATTTCAGCCGAGGGATCGAGATAAATAAAATTTTCCTCATATTTAAAAATCTTTTCGCAATGAGGACACATCAACAGATTAAACTCGCCGTTTAATATTAACTCTTTAAGGTCTATGTCTATATCCCCTCTCACCACGCTCCAGAATTTGGCTTCGAATTCGTTGGAACAATGGGGACATCTTACTATGCGATAATTTTCCGTAGCCATTATTTTAATCCGACTAAAGAGTTGAACTCCTCTATGTCCTTATCCCATTTGTTTATTTGAGAATAAGTCTCCTGCCAGAACTCCGGCTCCCACAATCTTCTTAGTTCGTCGCTGTTTTTGCCCTGCTGTTCAACCCATGTAAAATATTTAAGGTTATGTATCGCTTTTTTGTCGTAGTAGCTTAATTCTTTTATGTAATCTATGGATTGTCCCATAAGGTATCTATGATAATCTCTTACGGCGTTTTCTTTGGTATATTTGCCGTAAGTTTCTCTCATCTCTTTTATTCTCGAACCGTAAAGTTCCATCGAATCGGTAAGAACGGTAAATACTACGTCGTCTTCGTTTAACTCTAAGTATTTTGCCGTCTTAACGGCGCCAAGTATGTTGGATACGCCGGATATCCCTATTAAATCTAATTTTGAGATGAAATCTTCTTTTATTCCCATAGAAGATAGATATTTTTTCCCTTCGTCTTCGTTAAATAGCCTTATTATGCTCATGCATGCCTCGTCGTCTATCGCGGCTATGAAATCGGTATTTCTGACGTTATGTATCCACGGCACGTGTTTGTCTCCGATACCTTCTATTCTATGTTCGCCGAATCCGTTGGAATATAGAGTAGGACACTGAAGAGCCTCGCATGCGGTTATTTTCAACAAAGGATTTAATGTCTTGAGGTAATCTCCCGCGGCTATAGTTCCGGCCGAGCCCGTAGAAGAAGAGAAAGCGGATAATCTCGATTTTTTTGTTTTTATTTTATTGAATACTTCTTCCATAGCCGAGCCGGTGATATGATAATGCCACATTGAATTTCCAAATTCTTCAAATTGGTTGAATATTACTATGTCGTTTCTTGTTTTTCTTAGCTCCCAGCATTTGTCGTATATCTCTTTTACGTTGGATTCGGTTCCGGGCGTGGCTATTATTTCCGAACCTACCGACTTTAACCACTCGAATCTTTCTTTGCTCATTCCTTCCGGAAGTATCGCTATGGAAGTGCAACCCAAAAGAGCCGAATCGAATGCCCCGCCTCTGCAGTAGTTGCCTGTGGAAGGCCATACCGCTTTTTGCGCGGTCGGGTCGAACTCCCCGTTTACAAGCCTCGGAACAAGGCACCCAAACGCAGCTCCAACCTTATGAGCGCCGGTAGGAAAGTATTTTCCGACAAGAGCCACAATTCTGGCTTTTACTCCGGTTATTTCTTTCGGGAGCTCCAAAAAGTTAACGTTGCCGTAAAGTCCGGTTTTGGGATCGTTGTGCCAGTTTATTCTAAATAAATTTACCGGTTTTACATCCCATAAACCCACTTTTTTAAGCTCTTTTTTTATTTTATCCGGAATCAGAGACGGATTTTTCATTTGTTTAAAAGTCGGTATTATTATGTTCTTTTCTCTGCATCTTAAAGCGGTTTTTTTAATTATTTCGTTTTTTTTCGATACGATGGTTTTCATATAATCTCCTTAAAATTAATATTACATCCTTAATCTATTGTATTATATTTTTTCGGTTATTGAAAGCATTTAGGGCGAGTATTGAAAAAACGAGATATTTCTGCTATCCTATAATTGAAGGGTCAGGGGCGGATATGGGGAAGTTAAAGGGGATTATCGGATGTTTAATTATATTAATTGTTTTAACGAGTCTTGCGGTTAAATATTCATGCGAAGAATCTTACCTTAAAAGATTCGATTCTCTTAAAAATCCGCAAATAATTTCAAAACCGAATCAATATGTTCTTATTATCAATTATAGAGGTTTTCACGGTAATGTTTTGAAAGCTTCCGAAATTAAAAAACTATACAAAATCGCCTCCAGGGTTAAAGATCCTATGCAAGACCAGGTGCTAAAAAGCCGATGGCAGGATCCCAAAGACGCCGATAAAGCTTTTGTCGGAAGTTACGCTTTGACTATAAAACCCAATTTGAAAATTATCGAAGAAGGGACAAGAAGCGAACTCTGGGAGTATGGAGATGTGGCCGAAATTTTACACATTGGGCCTTATTCTAAAATTAACGAGAGTGTCGAAAAGTTAAAGAAATTCATATCGGATAACGAATATAGAATAAAAGGGGAGTATGAAGAAGAATACATAAAAGGACCGGGGAAATTTTTTAAAGGCAATGAGAATAAATACAGAACGATAATCAGATTTAAGGTATCAAGATAATAGATTTGACCCCAACATATAAAAATAATATAATTTAATTATGCGGGCGTAGTTCAATGGTAGAACGTCTGCCTTCCAAGCAGAGAACGTGGGTTCGATTCCCATCGCCCGCTTTTTCTACTTCGCTAAAGCTTCGTAGAAATTATAAGTTTCTGCGAAGTTGAAAACGTAGCGGAAGCTTTTCTAAGAAATGCGAAAGCATTTCGCGTAAATAGTAGTTCGCCTAATAAAGTTTCAAATTCAATGTTAAAAGTTTAATGTTCAAAGTTCAATGTTTAAAGTTTCACGAATGGAAGAAAAAGTTATAGGTTCGAAATATAATACCTAAAATATTTTCATAAAACTCATTTTGTTTGTCATCTTTATTTAAGCATAGAAAGAAAAGTTTTTATATCGGTTAAAATTTTATATAATCTATTTAGGATATATTTTGCCGTTGTAGCTCAGTTGGTAGAGCATCTCCATGGTAAGGAGAAGGTCGCCGGTTCAAGCCCGGCCAACGGCTTTTGTTCTTTCGGGCGGATAAATTTCCATTTTTATTAAGGTAGAGATGCGATTTTTTTTGTTTTTTTTAAATTCCTTTTTTTTCATTTCAAATCTTTTCTCCGAGGCCGTTTTATCCGATTATTCGGGCGAGGTCAAATTCAGAAAGAACTCTTTTTCCGATTGGGAGAGCGTTTCGGCTAAAAACATCGTTCTGCCGGACGGATCCGCTTTGAAAACCGAGAATAATTCGAAAGCCAAGATAATAATTGACGAATCGACCATATGGTTAAAACCCGATTCCGCGCTTGAGATAGAAACCACATCAAAATACTACACTTCATTCGGGCTTGTTTACGGAAAAATAAAAGCAAGCGTCGTCGGGCTTGTCAGAAAAGCGAGGTTTCAGGTAAGAACCGTGTCGGCGGTTTTTGGAGTCAGGGGAACGGACATAATGGTCGCTTCATCTATAGACGGAAGATGTTCTATAGACGTTTTATTCGGAGAGGTGGAGTTTGAATATTTAATACCGCCCAAAAAAGGTAAAAGAAGTTTCATGATTACTCAGGGTATGAGTTTTGAAATACAAGACGTGGAAAAAGCATATGCGGTTTCATTGATAACTAAAGAAAGAGAAAACGAAATCCTTTCCAATTGGGATCCTTCCGTTTCCGAAGAAAAATCGTACGAAAACGTTTTTAAAATGGAAGATCGAAAAGAAAGGCTTAGAAATTTTATAGCATATTCCAACGCCGTCAATTCCGAAATAAGCAAATTCGTCTATAAAGAAAAAGAAAGCGATTTCGAATCGGGAAGGAGTTTAAAAGATATTCGCGGAAACATAGTAAGAGTGGATCAGAGGCTTATAAGGCCGGATTCGAAAACTTTGGAACTTTTCAATCTGATAAAAAGAGCTGAATATAAAAATTACTCTTACGCTTCGTCCTACTCTTACATGGAACCGGGATTTAAATATAACGGCGGGGGAGCAAATAATAGGCTCGACGCGTTTATAATAACTTTCGGTTTCAATAAAGATATTCCGAAAGACATAAACAAATGGCAGAGTTTTTTTTCCGACTCTTCCGTAAATCCGGAATGGGCCACATTCGTAAACGCCAATATAACCGACAATTCCGGCGTTTTTTTTACGGCCGAGGCCTATAAGTATAACATATCTCGAGGAGAGCTTATAAATAATACGGAAGTGGTCGGAGTGCCTCAAAATTCAAACGATAGGGATAAGGATGTGTTAATTACCGGGGTTATAAACAAAACTCTTTTAGACGATATAGTAAAACTGAATTTTAAGGAGTCCGATGTCTCAAATCCTACCGGAAACATAGTAAAAAAATCGGATTCTTCTGCGATATCCGGCGCTTTATGGGGAGTTAAGGTGGACGGATTTGAGTTTAGCGGGAGCGATAAGATATATCAATTAAAAGGAACAAAATACGTAAAAGGAGCCAATTTTGGAAGTTCGAATAACGACGATTATTTCTGGTTGACTCAGGAAAATTATGTTATTTCCAACTCGGGGAGTGTCAGGTCTAAAGAAGATATTTTTTCTTCAAACAAATCGGTTTCGGAGATAATAAACGCAAATGCTATTCAATCCATTTCGTATGTTAAAAAAAACATATCGAACACGGACGGCGTTTCGGATGACGATTATTTTTCGTCATCAAATATAGACAGCGTTATCATAGGGGATGTGCCTTTTATGATGTTAGAGAAAGTTTCGGGCGGTGTTGATAGATGGAAATACTAAAATTTTTTTTAATATCGATACTTTTTTCTTGCCAAACCTCGGTATTCGGCGGATTAAACGATAAAGCCAAAGAAATGGTATCTCAAATAGTTTCGGACCCACCCAAGTTTTTCTATGAAATGAAAAACGATTCCGAAATCACTCTTCCCGTTTCTTCCGGTAAAAAATATAATTTGAATTTCGAGCTTTTTCCGACTCTCGTTCCTTTTACATATCTAAACGCGTCGATAAACTATAATTTATATAAAGAAGGCAAAATTAACGCGGATATGCCCCAATTGGACCTTCTGGCGGGAGGGGCTTATATGGTCGGAGCAAAAATCGCGGCCAATTCCAGCGAAGATATAACCGACGCTAAATTTTCGAGTTATCATTTGGGATTTCTTTTGACTTCTTCTCTCTCTTCCAAAACAAGAACCTTTTACGGTTTTAAACATTCCTTTTTATCTTCAAAACTGAAGCTTAGCGATTTGAAAAGCCATAAGATTCTGGGTGTGGAGATAAAAAACTTCGACAGCAGTTTCGTCGAAAATTCGCTTATTTTCGGGGTGGAAACTTTAAAGGATGTGGATAAAAGGTGGGCGGTCCAGATTAATTACGGCCTAACAAACAATACTCTGGTTACAAAGCTTTCATGGTACGGTAAATGGTTTGAACTTGGAATAAATATATATCCGGAGGGGGTGCTCGTTATTCACCCGACCTGGATTATGAGGCTTAGTTTTTGATATGAAGAATTTATTTTTTATTTTTTATCTTTTATTTTTTTGTTTTAATCTTAAAGCTTCCGTCTCGATAGCCAATAAAAAATACTCAACTTATCTGGATCTTTCTTTTATGCAGAATACAAACCTGATTAAAGGTTCTTATTACGGCGGCGGAGAGATGAACTCTTCTTTCGGAATGCTATTCGATTTTAACGAAAAAAATTCTTTGGCGCTAAATTACAATATTTTATACTCCGGCCCTTCCGTAGTCAGCGAAAGCGGAGATTTAAAGGAAAGAACGATATCTCAATCTTTTACTCTGGAATGGCAAAAAAAAATAAGCGAAAAATCGAGATTTAGGCCTCAGTTGTTTATAGGAAAGGAACTGAGAAAATCGGGTTCTATCGGGGATTTTGACGATAATCTTTACAACAATAATTCGAAAGGATTCGGTTTATCTTTAGATCGGTATGTCTCTAAAAATAGCGTTTTTGTTTATAGTATTTTGTACCGAAAGATAGAGTTTCCAAATTATACCGACCTGTTAACCGAGTTTAGAAATCCCGGTTCCCAAACTCAAATCTCCGGCGGTCTTTACGATAATAATCTTTATAGGTTTGGAATAAAATGGAAATATCGAAATTATTTTTTGTCTTCGGAATATACCATTCAAAAATATATTTCTCAAAAGGTTATCGA
>Ga0067045_1028947_pt1 | contig 25555 bp, 27 predicted proteins | sample TerdegcTABiofilm_FD_59184 | JGI IMG/M metagenome (GOLD analysis project Ga0067045, IMG submission 59184) | Combined Assembly of (Gp0054472, Gp0054536) Wastewater bioreactor microbial communities from Singapore -Terephthalate degrading... | reverse complement strand
CAACTGATTCAACGTTTATTTTTTCTTCTTCTATTAATTTAGGTTCAAAAGGAACAACTGCAGGATGCAATAAAGAAACAATCGAAGTAACTCCTTGTTTTTTTAATTCATTTAGTTTGTATTCATCCGGGTATTCCCCAAATGTAAATTTAACAAACTGCGAAGTGTCTTCTTGAGTAGGAGTTTCACCAGATACTTCAAATAATGCAGGATTCATAGAAAGCCAAAGAACCGATATTGCAAAAATTATCCAAATTGTAGGGATTCCATATTTCACATGATTTTTTTTCGTTTTGTCTATTATGTCCACTAAAAACGCAGCACATAAAAAAGTAATAACAATAAAAATAATTATTGTAATCCTAACTAACATACCTTCAATATTTGATTCAAAATTATTAGATCTAATCCAACTTACAGGCCCCATTAGTGTGCTAAATCCAATTGTAAATCCTACAAGTAACCAGACGGATAGAAAATATATAATATTTCGAAATGTTAGCTTAAACATTATCTCACTTGAGTACATCTTTATTTTATTATGTTATTATATTTTACTTTGAAACTTTTATAATTTCTCCTTTATTCAGTCTTTTTAGTTCTTGAGTTTTTACTTTTATTAAAGAGAATTCTGAACCTCCTCCGCCATATACGACTTCTTTTTCCATTACCTTTGGATCAATTAAAAAAACTGCATTATACCCAAACGGTGGAGTCCCTCCACAAGGATATCCTGTTTTATCTAACATCTCTTTTGGAGTTGCTATCCTAGGCCTTTCAATGTTTAACGATTTTCCTATTCTAGCAGTGCTAACTCTATTTTCTCCTTTAACAATTGCAACTAATAAATTCTCATTTGAATCTATCATGCATATACTTTTTATAAAATCACTTGGATTCTTATTTGCTGTTTTTGCAGCCTCTTCTACTGAATGGCAAGATTTATCAAAAATTAGAATTTCTGCATCACTACTATTTTCTTTCAAAAATGAGTTAAGCTTATCTTCGTAAATCCCCATATAGAATAATTTATTTTCATGAATTAAAAAACTATCTTTCATTTTTTTAATTTTACACTATATCTAAATAATTTCATGGACGCTGTAATAACAAATAATTTGTATATTCGTAATAAAGTATTATTAAGAAAGATTTTTATATTTATAAATTATTATAAATATATATGCGAATAATTAATATTTTCCTAATATTAATAATTATTCTATTTTTTATCGGATGTTTAGTTCCATCACAAACATCACAGACTACGCCTTCAAATACAAATCCTTGTCAAAATATTAACTGCCCTGATAAATGTTTAGGCAATGAACTGTGGTCTCAAATATGTGATAATGGCCAGTGTAAGAATTTCAAAAGAATTGACGAATGTGCCGAATCCTGTGGTTGTGTTGATGATCCATGCAAAGCCATATCTTGTAACTATAAGTGTATTGAAAATGATTTATGGTCTTATAAGTGTGTTAATGGCATTTGCATTAAAGATCAGTTAGTAGAAGAATGTAACAAAGAATGTGGGTGTAAGCCTGAACTTAAAATAAGAGAAATCCAGCCAAGTGAAAGTTGGATTTTTAATGATCCTAAAGATACAGGTAAAGTCATAGCCATGGGAAATGTATACTTACTTTATCATGACGATAAAATCGGGATAATCTTGACCTGTAGAACTGAGAAATGCTATGATTATCCAGCCGTATATTACGGGTACAAAAGACAAGGAGAGAAAGAATTTCATGAATATATACAAATAGAAGACCTTTCTTATTGGAGACCTCCTTTCGATGCATTTTATGTACTATATTTCAGCCCCGAGTACTATATGAAAATAGGATATGTAGATTAGACCCTAAGATATATTTTTATAATGAAACTATGTTCGTTTCTATGTTTAGGTGGCTCAATTGAAAATCATATTAATAACACAAAAAAAATCTGAAGTATTAACAAAAATAATAGAATCAAAGAAATTAGTAGGGATTATTGAGCCAAGAGAAGACAATAGCCTAAGTTCAATTATTGAAAAAGCTTTATTTAAAAATGTTAAAAAAATAGCAAAAAAATATCATATTCCTTATTTGTTGATGAAAGATAAGAAACAAGACATCCTTAGTTGGATAAAAGAAAAAAATCCAGATTTAATTGTAGTTTATTCAATGCCATTTCTACTTAAAGAGGAAGTATTTAATTTTCCTAAATTAGGTACTATAAATTTACATACTGCCCTCTTGCCAAAATATAGAGGAGCAGTTCCTATTTTTTGGACATACTACTATTTTGATAGGGATGCAGGTGTTACTGTACATTATATAGACAAGGGGGAAGATACTGGAGATATAATAGTCCAAAAAAATGTAAATATTGATTTAGGTGAAAGATACTATGAATTAAGAGCTAAGTTTGAAAATGTCGGAGCAATGGCATTATTAGAAGCAATAGATCTTATTGAATCGGGAAATGTTTCTAGAACTATACAGCCAAAAGAATCTCCAACTCCAAGGGCTAAAAGAGTGAAAAAGACAGAATACCCCCTATTAATCGATTGGAATTGGGATATTGAAAGACTTTGGCACTTTTTAAGAGGCACTGAGAACTATTTAAAACCTATTTTAATACAAAACTCTCTTCTAAGACTTATTTTCAGGATAGAAATAGGAGAAAGAATAAAGTTAGATAATACTCTAATTGTTGGCGGCAAATATAAAGACAAAAATGGTAAATTTATAGCATGTAAAGATGGAAAAATCTATTATAGCTACAAATTATGGAATCCCCACAAAAAGTAGCTCAAAGTATTTGCAAAATATCTTTAAGTTCTTTTTTAGAGAGTTGAGGTAATTTATACTCTGAACTGGGGTAACCAACAACTAAAATCATAAATGGTTTCTCGTTATCTGGGCGGCCCAATAATTTATTTAAGAATTCCATCGTTGAGGGGGTATATGTTAGAGTAGCAATTCCTAATTGGTGTAAAGCCGATATTAAAAAACCAGTTGCAATACCAATTGACTCTGAAGGAAAATAGTGTTTTATTTTATTTCCATTTTTATCATAACCATAGATTTGAGAAAAAATACATATTAAATATGGGGCCTGTTCAAGGAATGGTTTTCTAATTTCTAAATTTAGTGGCTTTAGACATTCTCTCCACTCATCAGAGATTTTATGAGTATAGAACTCTTCTTCGACCTTTTCAGCTTCGATTCTTATTTTTTTCTTAATTGCCTGATCTTTAACAATTATAAATGACCAAGGCTGAAGATTAGCTCGACTCGGTGCAGTACCTGCAATGGCAATACAATTTTCTATTACTTCAATAGGTATAGTTTTATTATCAAATATTCTAATTGTTCTTCTTTTTTTCATAAAAGAGAGTAATTCTTCTGATTTGTTTATAATACTATTATCTTTATTGCCAGACATTTGTGCCCCTAATTATTTTTATTTTCTTTAAATATATTACTTTCTATTTATTATTATAATTCCATAAACCAATTCTATTTAATTGTGCTCTTGTCTGAGCTTCAATAAGTTTTGGGTATAGGTCACTTTTTTTCTCGGTATAGACTCGGGCATAACCATTTTCAACTAATTCTAAATTGAAATTTTTACCATCAATTGACACATAAGCTAAAGTTCTTCCGTAGTCATCTTTATCTCCTTGGATTGAATCATATGAAATATTGACTTCTTTATTGTATAATCTATCTTTTGTATACTCTTTAGCTTTGACCCCCCATTCTTTTAGATGTTTATTTGGTAATCCATACCATTTTTTTGTGTTATTGTCTGAATAAGGTTCAGGAGTATCTATTCCAACTAGCCGTATTTTTTCTATTTTACCCTCATTTACAATATCAATCGTATCACCATCAATTACTTTTATTACTAATACAGATTTAGAGCGGTGAATATCAGAATAGTTCAAATCTTTTAATGATTCTAAACAGCCAGTGAATACTATTAAAAGGATTAATAATGTTAATTTTCTCATTAAAAGTAAATTATCAATATATTTAATATATTTTCCTATTAATAATTTTTCCTGAAAAGTCTAAATTTTCTTAATTTGACTTTTAGAATTTGTTTCTTTAATGAATAAACTTGCTATAAATGCTATTCCTGAGGATATCAATAATACTAAAAATGCATTTTGGTAGCCTATTGCTGTATAAGAATCTCCTACTTTCCCGTTTAATTCTAATATATAACCCATCAATGGTTGGTATAAAGCCCCCATAAGGAAAGGGAAAAAGTTAGCAATTCCGGTAGATGTTCCAGCAATTTCGACTGGATACAAATCTTTTATTAATGCATATCCTAAAGCAACTGTACCTACCGAAAAGATTCCTATTAACAAACTAATTAAGTATAATCCCATTATAGGTATAGATGATACTCTGAAATAAAGGAATATCATCGTTACTAACAATATCATACTTGAAACATTTACTACAATTTTTCTTCTTTTAATAATTCGATCAGACAAGAAACCCATCAAAGGACTTCCAATAATCATCCCTACTGCAATCATTGAGAGCACCCTACTCGCTTCAACTTTTGTCATCTGGTATATTTGTATTAGATAAGGCCCGCCCCAAAGTCCACCAAACGCTAAATAGATTGCCATAGTACAAAACATCCAGATAGAAGCTGGCCAGTAGTATTTTAGACTTAATACCTTTACAGTACTTTTAAGAATTGGAACTTTCTTTTTTACAGTAGGAGTATCTTTTACAACTTCCGGCATACCAAGACGAGGCAAAGATCCTTCTTTAAGAGTTTCACTCTTAACTAGTGAAGGCATGCCCATCTCTTCAGGAGAATTTCTAACAAAAAACCAAACTAATATCGCTAGTAACAAAGTCAATGCACCAGTTAAGATAAATGGGATTCTCCAACCAACAGCATTTGATAGTAATGCAAGTGGAATAGTTGATACCAGAAGTCCAACACCTCCTATAGCTATTAAAAAACCAGTCATAGTGGCAAATTCTTCCCCTTTATACCATTGGGACAATATTTTTAGTGCACAGACGTATAGTGTTGAAACTCCTAGACCTACAAGAACTCTTCCAATTATGGCAGAGGAGATGTTCACAGACAATCCCAAAATAATAGATCCAATTGTAGCAATTAAAAAGAATAAAGTAATTGTTTTCCTTGGCCCCCATGAATCAGATAAGATTCCTGTCGGTAATTGCATTATAGCATAAGGATAGAAATATCCTGAAGCTAAGAATCCTATCAATACCGCGCCGGCTTTTAGGTCAGACATCATATCAATAGCAACAACTGCGGGAGCAACTCTATGGAAAAAAACTAGAAGGTATCCTACTCCAATAATCAAAAAAATTAATAATCGATAAGCTTTGAAATCTAATTTTGTTAATTCTCTCATTGAATTCTCCTTTTAGATAGAGAATATTGATTTAATTATAAAATTATCTGCTTTTGTCAATAATTTATTCTTTTAGACTACATTAATTCAATTCACAAGGTCTTAATTTATATGTAATGATGATTCTTGTTAATACTATTGTTTTATTGTTTATTTGGCTTGCAAGTAATTTGGCTGCATCTCCCATAGTATCTCTGCCCTTAGGAAATAATTTTATTTTTTCCACAGACCTTTATAATCATAAGCTATAAATTTTCTTAAATTATATTTAGGTTAATTAATGGATTGAGATTATGTTGGGCCAAGATAATAAGTATGTTATACATAAACACAATGCAACTCATACTCATTACGATCTAAGATTGGAAATAAAAGGTACCCTAAAGTCATGGGCATTGCCAAAAATTCCTCCTACTGAAAAGGGTATAAAAAGACTAGCTGTTTATACTGAAGATCATCCTTTGGAATATGCTGATTTTGAAGGTATTATACCAGAAGGTCATTATGGGGCGGGAAAAGTTGAAATATGGGACAAAGGAACTTTTTTGTTGAGAGAGAGTGAAAAAGATAAAATAGTTTTTGATATTAAGGGCAATAAATTAAAAGGTAAATATTGCTTGATTAAATTCAAAAACGAAGAAAAGAATTGGCTCTTTTTCAAGTGTGGTGATTAAAAATAATCCTAAATAACATTTTAGATAAATTACTCTAATTCTTATAGTCTAAAAAAATTTGATATGAAATTAATAAATAAACTTAGATCTTGTTGGAGGATAACCTGTCTTTATAAATATGATAAAAGAGCAAGTAATCCGTGTATTATTCCGAATAGTATTGATAACCCAGCTAATTTTCTATGTATTTTAAAGTGATTTTTAATATTGCCTTTTAAAAATGTTGACACAGATGCAGCAGCTATAAATAAGATTAGAGCCAGTAAACCAATGTATACTATTAATGGATAACCTAAGAGTGGATAATATGATATTTCGTTAAGCATTTTACAACCTCAATAGAAACAATTATTCTAAACTTATAAAGCTATGTAAAAAAAATTCGTTATTTGCCGATATATCTATTGCCCATACTTTTATAAATACCTTAAATATTAATTTATCTAGATGTATTTGTATATTTGAGCAATAATGTTTAGTATTGTTGCTTATCAATATCGAAATATTTATATATTAGTAATGCATAAATAATATAAGTAACAGAGGCGATATCATGGGCATTTCCTCACTAAGTTGTTTCACAAAAAGTAGTTTCCTAATACCATTTATGATATGGGTAGGTTCTTTAGCATTTGTAGCCGCACTAAGAATTATCTACGGATTTTAATTAAAAAATCTTTTTTTAATAAAATTAATATATTTCAAATTCCATATCCATCACTGATATAATATGGTTTTAACAAAAGATCAGTTTTTTGGATTGCTCAAGATGGGAAGACCATTTGTATTGATTGCAGGATTAATAGCTTATTTTGTTGGTTTATCAATGGCTTACTATGAACTTTCAACTTTTGATATAAAAAAAGCAATCGTTGGTCTAATAGTTCTTATGACTGGGACAATGATGGGACATTATGCAGATGAATATGCTGATGTTGACACAGATAGATTAACTAGAAGAACTCTCTACTCTGGGGGCAGTGGTGTATTGCCTTCTGGAATAATACCGATAAATTGGGCTATATACTCGGCCATCTTTTTTCTTCTTATTACCTTGATTCTAACCTTTTTCTCAATTTATTATGATATTTTACCTTCAATCGTGATTTGGATAGTCTTACCTGCACTTTTTGGAGGCTGGATTTATTCAATGCCTCCTTTTGCACTTGAGCGAAAAGGATTAGGGGAATTAGACAATGCTATTTTGGGCGGATTTTTTATGACATTAATAGGATATGTTACACAGATGGGCACCATAACAATTAATTCAATACTGAGTCTAGTTCCAATTTTTTTAGCGGTTTTTGTGAATCTTCTAGGTGTCCACTGGTCTGATAGATTTGCAGATAAATCTGTAGGAAAACTAACGCTTGTTGTAAAGATGGAGGAGAATACGCGTTTCCTTTTCTATTTTTTAGTATTTTTGATTTATTTTATCACAGTTCTGCTCATGGGATGGGCACTACCAAATTTAGTCACAATTTCTATTTTGTTGACATTACCTTTTGGAGTGTATTGCTCTTATAAATTTACAAAAACAAGTTCACCAATGCTAAGTTCCGCTTTTATGACATTAGTTATGCTTGCTGCTATTTTTAGTTACATGTTTGGCTAATTAGAGTTCTTTTATAGATTGTATTACAGTATTTTCTAGTAATTTTAAAGTTCCTTTCCTATAACATAGGCTAAGATCTAAACTAGAAGCAAAATCTTCACATTTATGTTCATATTCTGAGTTATCTTCAAATCCTAGTTTTAATGCAAGAAGTCTTTTGTATTTAGTATGATCGAATATTAACTTAAGATTCTCAAGTCCATCAAGTTTTTGTATTCCCAATTTTTTTGCCAATTGTTCCATATGCTCTTGGCCTAAAATTTCTGCTCTTTCCTTTGCTATTTTATCCCAGTGTCTTGACCAGCCTATTGTCATAAACCATGTTCCGCCTTCTTTGTATAATTCTTTTGAATATTCCTGCCTAGATCCTAATAATGCACAAATACAATCATCAACAATTTCTTTCTTTTCATCCAATAGAATCGCAACTGGGACTTTAAGTCTATTGTTTTTAAGAAGCTCTTTGATATCTGTTAAAGAGTTACCACAAAGACCATAGAAAAGGATTAATTTATCAATATGTTTCTCAATTTCTTTGGAGGCATTAACTACCTGTTCTTTAATTTGTTGAGGGCTAGTATGTAAATAAAAAGGTAGTATATACAAGATAATTTCAGTTGGATTTTCTCTTTTCAAGAATCTTGTAGAACATAATTCTCTTGCAATTTTAATTTTTTCTGGAGGGAATTTTTGTTCAAGTATTTTTTGGAAATATTTTGAGGATTCAGTATCTACAATTATTATCCTATCAAAAATATCATTTTTTAATAATAATTGAAGCATTTCTTCTTCAAATACTTCACATAGAACAATCCCCAATCTTTTCATAAATTTTTAGGTAAATTCTATTTTAAAAATATATCTACAAAAATGAATAGGAATAGTTTATCTAACATCATACTTTTAAACAGATATTTCTTTACTTTTTTAGGTGAGTATATGGTAGATATAGTTGTAACTGAAACTTCATTGGGAAACTTTGAAATAGAATTAGATTCTAATAAAGCACCCATAACAGTTGAAAATTTTTTAAGATATGTAAAAGATGGATTTTATGATGGATTGATATTCCACAGAGTAATTGATGGTTTTATGATCCAAGGGGGAGGAATGGATCAAAACATGAAAGAAAAGATGACTTATCCTCCAATAAAAAATGAAGCTACAAATGGATTAAAAAACAATAAATATACTATAGCAATGGCAAGAACAAGTATTGTTGACAGTGCTACTTCTCAATTCTTTATAAACGTTGCAGATAACTCTTTCTTAGATCATGTAAATACAACTCCCAAAGGTTTTGGATACGCCGTTTTTGGAAAAGTAATCAAAGGAACTGAAGTAATAGACAAAATCAAAGCTGTTCCTACAACAACAAAAGGATTTCATCAAGACGTTCCTAAGGAGCCAATATTCATAAAAAAAATGTATCTTAAAAGATAATATTATAATTTTAATTATTTGATACTTTTGAAAAAAGCTGAATTTAGTTATTTAGTCGATATGGGATTAATAACCACTTTTTTATTAGTTTGTTTCTGGCGTTATAAAATTTAAAGAAGTTACGATATTCTTCGCAAACAATGGAATTTATTTTTCAAATTATTGGCTTAATTATAAACATGATCGAATAGGAACTGTATTGGGAATACTAGTCATTGTTCACTTTATTATAAATTTTAAAAGATTAAGATTAATATAAAAAAATATTTCTATATCTAGCTATTCTAAATTACTCTTAGAAAATAAAAATAAAAAATTAATCTAAGGTTATAGTTCCTCCACCTTTGCTACTGTGCGGAGAATTTAGGGAATCAGAAGATCCTACTCCCCAAATCAGATTAATGTTCTGCCCTTTGGTGAATACTTTGTCATATTTGTCTCCTGTGTTTAATTTACGTTTGAATTCAATGAATGTCATTCCTCCAGATTCACTACCTCCTGTTTCAATCAGATCGTTTCTTCCTCCTAAATCTTGATCTGGTGGGTGTGGTCCAAAAGTACCGATTGAATATAAATCTAAGACAGTTGGAATGTTGTTACTAACCCATCCAAATACCATATCTGCGTCTTTCATGGCATCTGTAGGCTCAAATCCTATAGAAATCCATCCTGATGTTTGACCCTTTATTGCCATGTATAGGTATTCATTATCATTGGTCCAGAAAATGGACACCCTTCCAAATTCTTTATTGTTTTTATATTCATTTTGGGATATTATGCCATCAGCTTTCCATGTAGTTGTAGGCTCATTAGTATCTTTCGGTGTTTCTACAGGGTTTTCTGCAGCTTTTACATTCACAGTGATTTTAGCAATTACTGGAGGCTCTAGAGGGGTATGATTTACATTAACAAGTTGAACAGCAACTGTGTGAGTACCAGGTGAAACATTTGGCCAAGTATGACTTGTTTCAGTAGATGTAACATATGAACCACTTGGAGGAACTGCTGGAACTCCCGATTGGGTAGGTGGTTCTACATCTAGATAGTAATGTATATGGCCTTCATTTTTATTATTGACTGATTTTTCAACTAGACTAAAATTATTCACTTGCACTGTAACTTTAATATCACCTTGCGGCAAAGTAGCGCCATTAGCTGGGGAGGTTATGAGAATGTTAGGAACGGCCTGAGTTAGTGGAGTTTGTTCTATTTTGTTATTACTCGTACATCCTACAAAAATAGCCAAAGTAAAAATGGCTACTAAAAAAATAGATATCTTATTCATTTTTTCCCTCCAATATCATTTCCATTTAATTTTTAATTTGTTACTATTAAAACATTTCTTATATAATTTAAAAATAAAAACATTATTCTTTAGATTATATATTTCCAGCTGAGCGGATGGCAGGTAATTTAATTCTTGTATTTTACATCATATCTGATGAATACATAATTATTGTCTATTACTTCAACTTTTCTTAAGTTAAGATTGATATCGCTATTTGATTCTAAAGATTTGAAAAGATTGATTGATTTTTTTCCAACTATGAAAGGTGCGATTATTACACTTATCTCATCAACTAGTCTATTTTCAAGCAAAACTGAATTTAGGGTACCTCCTGTATCAGTAAGTATTGTTTTAATATTATATTTGGAATAAAGAACATCAAGAGCATAATTTAAATCAATATTTCCCTCGCCTGATTTTATATACTCATAATTTCTATCCTCTAGATATTTAATATACTCTTTCGGTGAATTATTCGATAAAAGAATTATTACGTCTTTACAATATTCAAATCTTCTGTACATATGCATTTTTCCATTTAATAATCCCTTAGTATCTATAATTACCCAAAATGGTCTTTTATCTTCATTGTTCCATTTAGGCTTCTTATAATCTGATTCTTTTTCTGGAGGTATTTTATTAGAATACATTTCCAAACCTGTTTTTGCAGTAATTGAACCTATGAGATGAGCATTAGCTTGATATTTTCCTGCAATGTTATAATGAAGTCCAACATCACAGTTAAAATTTTTAATCGAGAAATCTAAACTAACTGTATTATGCATTATTATTTTTGGTTTATTCATACTACCACAAATAATAGAAAAACTAAAATAATTTATAATCCTTTCTTGTTATTATTTCGTTAGAGGGTAAGGAATATAAACTTTGATAATAATACTTTTTATGGTGAGGCTTTGAGAGTAAATAACAATCAAATGATTTGTTATAATTGGCTTGGAAGGCTTGTATTATCAATTATTTTAGGTGCGGCATGGCTAGTATTTTTAATATTGTGGCTATTCTTTTATGCTACAACGTATAACATTTATCAAAATATAGCAATAATCTTGGTGTCTTTTATAATTGAAGGTACTTTGCAAGCTATAACTTGGATTCCTTGGAACATGAAGCAAGAGATTAAATCAAACTAATTGATTAATCTTCATATATATTTTAAAACTCAATAAAGAAGTGATTAATAACATGGAAGATATTAAAGTTGAAAAGGATATTCTAAACATACTCCTTTCTGGTGAAGAAGTACTTTATAGTGCACAGCAATCTAGAGTTAAAAGAGGAGGATCTTTTACAACTCCGGATAAGATTTATGTGACTAATTATAGAGTCATTTACAGGGATCCAAGTATGCTTGGATTAAAGAAATATATCAACGATTATCACTTTAAGGATATTTCTAATGTAAGAATGAAAAAAGGAGTACTTTCAACTGAAATCTATCTTAATAGCAGATTTGAGTCGGATGAAGTTGTTATTTCAGGATTATCTCATGAAGATGCAGAAATCGTTGTAAGATTAATAAGAAACGGTATATATGGGAATTTCCCTGAGAAAGAACCATATTATTCCGAGGTAGATGAAAGATTTAACGAAATGGCAAATGAGAAAGGATCTGAAGATAATTTATTTTATAAAAATCAACTTAAATCAAGAGAGAAAAAAAATACAAATGAAATATTGTCGAATCTTGAGAGATTAAATGAATTAAAAAAATCTAATGTTATTACCTTAGAGGAATTTAATAATCTTAAAAAAAGAATACTTGAGGAATCTCCAAATGGGCATCAATATGAAGATAATAATGAAGAATCTAAAGATGAAGTGAAATATTGTAAAGAGTGTGGCAATATATTAGATTATGTTAAAGAAGGAGAATACCGTGGAGATTATGTCAAATTTTTCAAATGTGGATTTTGTAACAAAACTTATGCAAAGAAAATCGAATAAATAGGATGAATTATGAATCCTGATTATGAATGTGATATTCATCGAATTCCTATGGAAGAAATAGAAAGAAAACAACTTCCAAGAAATCTTATAATTAGGAAATTTAAATGCCCTATATGTGGAAAAGAAAAGAAATCTATTGAATACGGGTGGACTTAGAAAAAATAAATTAAAAATTTCTTAATTTCTATAATATAGTTTTATATATAGGCATCTATCGTATTGACTATGGATGAAGAGGAGAATGCTGATACTTTTATGGTATATCTCTCCAAAGGGCAAGAACTATTAAGAACAAATAGAGCTCATGAAGCCATAAATATATTTAATGAACTTTTAGTAGAAGGCAAAAAAAGAGGTAATCATGATATCATTTCTAAAGCTCATTATTATTTAGGTATTTCTTACAAGCAACAAGGAAAAAAACAAGAATCCTTTGATAATTTGTACAAATCAATCGAATTAGCAATTGAAAAAGGAGACTGGGCAAATATTGACAAAGCTTTTACAGAAATTATCTCTCTTGGGATAGATAAAGAGAAAAAGACTTATTACAAAATAATTCTAAAAAAGTATTTTGATAGAGGAAATTCTTTTCTTTTGAATTCTCGTTATAAAGAATCATTAGAATCATATACTTTATTGATTAATCACGGTACATTACTTGAAAGTTGGGAACTTGTATCGAAAGCTTACATTAATATGGGATTTATTTTTATTGATCTTGGTCGGTCTAAAGAAGCTATTGGGATACTAGAAAAAGCAATATATTATTCTGAAAAAGCCGGATATACGGAAGGAATAGGAAATGCTTATTTAAATATAGGATTTGCTTACAGTAATCTTAATATTATAGATAAATCAATAGAGGCCTTAAATAAAGCAATAAATTTCAGTGAAAATTCTCAAGATTTTAAAGTAGCCGGAAATGCTTATCTTAATTTGGCTTATGTTTACAGCAATATTGAAGATTTTAAAAAGGCTATAAATGCTTGCGAAAAAGCCATAGAATACAGTAAAATTGAGAAAGACTGTAAAAATGTGTGCAAAGCATATTTTAATTTAGGATACGCTCTATTGAATCTACAAAAACATGAAGATGTTATTTCAGTTTCAAAGAAAGCTATTGAATATGGAACAAAATGTGAGGATTGGGATGGGGTTGGCAATGCATATTTAAATATGGGATTTGCATATAGTTGTCTCCAAAAGAAACAAGAAGCAATTTCTTCTACCGAAAAAGCCGTTGAGTATTGTACAAGAGCTAAAGATTGGAGAAAAGTATCTAAAGCATCTCAAAGACTAATAGATTTAGAAGAATTATAATTCTGATTCATTTATCAGATGTTTAATATTTTTAATCGGCATTTGAGTTTTTGTCGAAATACTGTCCAAAGATAATCCATTTTTATAATATCTTTTTATTACCTCAGTCATTGGTTCAGCTACCTCAATAATAAATTTGTCAGGATCATAGAATCTAAAGACTCTCTGCCCCCATTTTTCTTCTTTGATAGGATGAATAATCTGTGCTTTAGATATTTTGACCCTATCCCACATTGATTCAATCTCATTAGTTTCAAAATATAATTCTACATTGTTGTCATAATTTGTGTTCTTTTTTCGATAGTTTTCAAAAATTATTTCCTTCGCACATTTTTCTTGCCAAATTGAAAAGGCATTTTTAAAAACTATATTCTCTCCAAAATCTGCATCTATATCTAAAGAGAATAATCCTTGATAAAAATCTTTTGAAACTTTAATATCCTTTACAAAAATAACTGGCATTGAGAAATTAATTTTTACCATAAATATACTAATAAATTTGGTATATACGTATTTTGTTTATTGATTCAACATAAAATATATAAGATATAATAACGTAAATAAGTATGATGGAAAAAATATTTGAAAGAATTATAATGCCTGTTGACGGTTCTGAATCGTCAAAAAGATCTGCAAAGAAAGCAATATATTTGGCTAAACAAATGAAAGTTGAATTGATTGCCTTATATGTGGTGTATATACCTATTAGTGCATATGTAGGAGCACCATATTCTCCGGTTATTTACACAGATGATCTTGAAATTAAAGAAATTCGAGAGAAAATGAATAAAGAAGGAGCTAATATATTAAATGAAATTGAGCAGGAAGCATCAAAACTTGGAATAAAACTGACCAAAAAAATAGTTGAAGGTGTACCTGATGAAGAGATTATAAATCTTTCAAAAAAGAACGATCTTATTGTAATGGGGGCAAAGGGGATATCTGCAATAGATAGAATATTTTTAGGCAGTGTTTCTGAAAAAGTATTACATCACGCTTCTTCTTCAGTTATGATAGTAAGATAATCTAGATGTTCCATAAGCAACATTAAATAAACTTATTGTTATAAAAGAAACAATATATTTTTATAAGATGTACCTATCTCAAAACTTAACTGCGCAAAAGATCACCTTTTCCTATAAATATTTTGTGCAGCTCATGTGGGGTAACCCCCACATGATTATATTCCTCAATAATTAAAATTTTAAATTAAAAATATCTAAGTAATTCATGAAAACATATAGGAAAGAACTATGGTTCAATACTAAAAATAAAGTTGAGTTTGTTAACATAACTTCTATGGTAGAATCCGCTTTGATTGAGAGTGGTATAAAAGAAGGCCTATGTTTAGTAAATGCTATGCATATCACAGCAAGTGTATTTATTAATGATGCTGAATCAGGACTACATCAAGATTTTAAAGATTGGTTAGAGAAAAATATCCCTCATTCTCCAGAATTATATAGACATAATAGAACTGGCGAGACAAATGGTGATGCCCACATTAAAAGACAATTCATGGGAAGAGAAGTCATAATTGCAATAACAAAAGGTAAATTAGATTTTGGGCCATGGGAAGAAATATTTTATGGTGAATTTGATGGTCAAAGAAAAAAGAGAGTTTTAATAAAAATAATAGGCGAATAAATAGCCTAAAGATTTCTAAATCAAAGCATAAAGTACCACGAGTATTAGAAGGTAAATAATAAAACTAAAAAAATTTTAGTCAAATCTTCAAGACTTAAGTTCATTTCTCCTATAAGTTGTTCAATAGTCATAAGAACTTTGGGTTTTATTTTTTCAGAATATTGAAGTATGAATTTATAGCTACCTTCTTCAAATGTTAAAATTATTGAGTCTTAATAAGTTGCCTATAATCAAATATATTTTAAAAAGAGAAAATAAAGATTTGGTTAGAAAAATTAAATTATCTTAAAATTTTGTATATCTTTACATAACCATTGTCGTATTCTAGTTGGAAGTTCTGAAGGCCCGTCTCATAAATTATGAGTTTAGCAAATAATGTATCTTTCAGTGAAGGCGGAATCATTATTGCATTTTGTGGATTTAAGTAAATAATCTGAGTAATTGATTGAACATCATACTGTATATTCTCATAAACATAGTTCTTTCCTTGAGGATTTTCTACAACGAAATTTGAAACACCGTATCTTTGATTATTTTGCTCTATGTAACAATAGGTAACTTTGTCATCTGTCACAAGGTATAGTTTAGTATCCCCACTTTCATAAACGTATGTAGTAACAGACCCATTCTTAGAAGTACCTTTGAAATAGAAATATGCAGTACTAAAAACCTTTCTTTGAATTACTTCATTTAATACTCCAGTTTTTATGAGTAGACTTTGGTCTACTATTACATGATTTAATGTAAATCTGTTGCCAGTCTGCTTGTATGCGGCTTCTTCCATTGTTACTATTCTTTGCAATGCAGTTGAATCAGTTGATGCTAGTAATTCCGAATATCCGCTTATCCATGGGCCCATGCCAGTCCTCATTCCATCAGAGATTGTTCTTCTGTTACCAACTGTTTGTATCCAATAACCATAGTCCCACCAGTTACAAACGACTTCGTCTTGAGGGGTGTTGCCATCCAGCCAAATTAATGCAGTTAACCATCTATCGGTTAGGTGAGGAACTAGGCTAGTCTTATAATCATTTGAGTTATAGACTGACATCCCACTGAAAGCTATTAGAACTATTGTTGCTAAGGCCAAAGCTTTTTTAGCGTCAAGGTATTTTTGTGAGAGTTCGTATATCCCCATTATGCCCAAAGCCGCAAAGATAGCTAGAGGAATTGCAAAGAAAAATGCATTTCTTAACATTTGGTATGCCATGAAAGCAGTAAATAAGAATCCTGCTAAGAAGAACAGATTTTCGCTGGGGCTTCTCTCATTTTTAATCAAGTAAATAGTGTATATAACACCTATTATGGCCAATATTGGGAATATATAGAATTTATCAATTACATCGATAAATGTCATTGCTTGTCCTTGCCCGGAGATACCATGTACATCTGATAGTAGTAGGAATGATATCAGATTGTAACCAAGCACGAAATATGCTGAGGCTATCAAAATGACCGACCATCCTACAAGAGCCCCTAAATATAATAATTTATTTTTAACAAAAGCTCTTGTTAAATGCATAAGTGCTGCAAATGCAAGACCCATTAATGTAAGTTCAATTCTTAGAGGATCATTTTGATAGGGAGGTAATAATAGCATTGACAATCCAAGACCAATAAAGGCAGAAATAATTAAGGTCCATGTCGATAGGTCCCCTAGTAATCTATCCTTTAATGTGGACTTCTTTTTTTCTTCGATTGCAACTAGAGGTTGCAATATTACATATATCCCAATTATTATCGGTATGAAGAAAAAGTTTCCATAAGAGTTTGCGTAGAGGTAAGTTGCAAGAATTGATAGAACACCATATATTCCTAAAAGTTTAATGTTTTTCTCCTTAATTATTAGTAAGGATAGTAGTAAACATATTAGGAAAAAAGGACCTCCTAGAGTATCCTTTTCCATGAACCCGCCAGTTGTTCTGTAAATATAAGCAGGCATAATTGCCAAAAAGAAAGCAGATATAACTGCAAGATATTTGTTTTTCCAAACCTTTAAAACTATGAAAAATAGTATCACTGAGCTGATTAATCCCAATACTATTGGGAGAACCATGTGAACTTGTAAGAGGTCTATGCCCGTAATTTTCGATATAAATGAAGTAAGAATCGGAACGCCTTGAACATCTTCTTCAAGGAAATATCTTGTTACAGTTGGTGCCATTGGGTCGATTTTAGGTAAACCACCCGTTAAGTAGTATGTGGCTTCTCTTAGGAAATAGTAAGTGTCATAACTCATCATTATGCCAAACTGTAAAGACCAACTCCTAAGATAAGCACCTAATACGAGAGATAAAGTCAAAAATAAACCTATTATATAATTTTCATATGGTAATTTAAAACTAGTACTTGTTTTCTCTTTCTTTTTAGTAGTTTTCTTTTTAGCCATGAAAATAATAAATTTGATTATTTTATATAGTTTACTCTAATACCTTATAACAAGACAATAAATAATGCAAAGAGTTTTAATTAGAAAGTAATATTCTCAATATAGTGATTTTACATGCCTTTATTACCAACATTAGATGAGGATGGCGAAGAAAAAACAAATAAATCTTTTTATGATAGATTACCTAATCTTTTACCTAAATCTGAAGAAGTAGATTCTTATGAGTTTAATATGGCTAAAGAAATCAGGTACTTTGGAACTATAGCATTTGTATTTGCCTTAATACTCATTATATTCTTATTTCTTCAAAAATAGCTTAATCTACTGGATTTGAAATATAGACATTGAAAATCTTTATAGGATTCCATCATATACTGGTACAGGACCCTTTACAATATTATCTAAAAGAAATAATTAAATTGTCATTTGGGGAAATGGTAAAAGAAGTTATTTTAGTTATCATGAAATAAATAAAAATATTAATCTTTAGTAAAAGTCAGTAATACTTTTCCATTAGAATCCATCAGTTTTAGTTTATCGCCCTCAATTTTGAATTTCTTTGTAGCTTCTAATGAAGATAAATATGTTGTCTCCTGTTCCATCACGGAAGGATTAGTACAGTACATTTTAGTGGCTCCAATTAATCCAAAAGTAAGATTACTACCTTCTTGTTTATACTTTGCAAAATAGTTATTGCATCCTGCAGAACCAGAAATTTTTTCATCTTTGAATTCTAGAGTTAACTTCGTTGTTGAAATTGGGCTTACAATGTGATCAATACTACTAAGATATGATTCCAATTTCCATGAAGTATTCTCTAAATTTATTGTTTGTTGAGTGCATCCAATGCTAAATATCATAATAAATATTATGAGTATTTGTAAAAACGTTTTTAGTATCATAATAACCTCCTATTTTATATTTTTCCTATATTATTGCTCTCTTGAAGTATTTAATATTATCTTTTCTAACCAAAGTTTAATTATTAAATAGGTATCTATTTAAGGAGAGTAATTATAATAATAGTATCATGACAAGCAAAGAAGACTCTAATAAATTACTTCTTTTTCTATATAAAGAATTAATTATCGAAAAAAAAGATGGGATTGGCCCCAAAAATCTAGTTAACGAATTTGATAATTGGGGGCCAGATAGAATTAATTTTGCTTATGCATATCTAAGAGACAATCATTATATCAAATCCATTTCCTTACCTTCAAATTATAATGGAGTTTTTGATTTTTGGATACAAGGTCTTTATCCATATGCCATAAAACTTGTAGAGGATGAATTAGAGAATAAAAAACAAGAAAAATTAAAAGAAATATTCAATCAAACTCCTTGGGAGAATATCAAATTAATTAGAAAAGAAGAGAATAGAGCTATTTTCGTTGATGCCAATATTGGTACTAGTAATATAATAATCGGAGATACTAAGATTAATGTTTGTCCAGGTGATTTAATTGAGAGGACCTATAAAGGCAAAAAGGAAGTATATGTAGTTGTTGAAAATGGCTTGGAATATGAGCATGATGGCATCCCAAATCACTACGAAATCAAAGTTAAGAAAAAATAGGGGCGAAATTTTTATTTAAGAGAGTTATAAAATTATCCCATTTTAGTTAATCAAATTTTTATTTTTGTATGAATCTGCCATTATTTTTTTAATCATTGGGATGTATCCATGCCAAAAGAATCCATTATTTTCTAAATCATCTTTATTTGAAGATATCCATTTATTGAAAATATCATAACCGTATATCCAGTATATATAAGGAACAGTATCTATATCTACAAAATCTCCGGCAAAATAATAAGAAACATATTTCGAGTGGTCAGAGTATACTACTGCGGGAAAACTATCTGGTATTTTATATTCATTAAGTTTGTTCTTGCCGTTCTCTGTTAGATCAAGCATAAAATATGAATAAACGACTGCATTATCAATTGGCTTAATTATATCAAACCAATAATTATACCGTATATCTTCATTAATTCCAAAATAATTATTTCCCTCTTTAGTAAAATGCATAAAGCAACCTTTTGAAGTAATATCCTTTTTTTCTTCAAGAACAATAATGTGGTCACTCTCATCTGCAATTACAAAACCAGGCCCAGAAAAATTCCAATCTCTTCCGTTTTGTACTTCCCAGTTTCTTACTGCCCACACAGGAACTTCGACACCTTCACTAAGATCATAGAAATATCGACCAATCCAGCCAGTCCATTCAACATTCAAAAGATTATAAAGCCTCAATCTCGTATTATTTTTGGTGGGGCTACCAAATGTATTAAATTCTGCTATCAATGTTACCTGATTTTCTAAATATTTTTCTATCGAGTTTAGATCATCTTCGTACATCCCACCATAAATTAATCTTGATCTACTACCTTCGAAGTTATCTCCATAGAATTCCCTTTCGTATACACCATAGCTATCCGCAATATATATTACATCGATATTTTCTAGATTTGAAGGAATTTTTTTAATGACATATTTTTTATTATCTAATGGGAAGAATCCAAAATAATCTGTTTTCGTGTTATATCTTTTACCATTAAATAAATACTTTGCATTATTCAATTGCCAGATTAAACCTTTATGTTCTCTATATTTTTTATCTGGAACTGTATTATCCATAATTAACACGTTTAATTCCTTATTCTCCTCCAAAATCCATAAAATTACAGGGGATAATAGGATAATAATAAAGATTAGTATAACTAACATAGGCATAATTTTAATTTTCCTATTCGCTGAGATTTTTTCGTTCTTCATTATTTACCACATCAATTCTTTTTTTGTGAAATAATCATAGAATCCTTTTAGTCGCACTAATCCATATACACTACGATATATCGATACGAATAAAGGAATTAATAAAATGTTCGACAAATCTTTTTTGACGGTTGGACGTGAGAAAGTAGCTAATACCAATATTGTTTCTATAAAAATATAAATTCCAAAATTCATTAGTAATATCCTTACGTAGAGATTAATCGCTCCAAATAATTCACTAATACCTTGAAAAATAAAAATTAGGATAAATAAAGTTGTAAAATAAATAATTCTTGCTATCAATAATATTATGTCCGAAAAGAACATTCCCGGTGCAGCCAGTGTCCCAGCTACTCCAAAATATGGATTAAAAAAAATATTTTTGTGTCTCAAAAAAGTTTCAATTTCACCTCTTGACCACCTTATTCTCTGTTTTGTCCATGATTTCCATGTTGTAGGTACAACTGTCCAAGCTAGAGCTTTCGAAGAGTATTCTATCCTTTGTCTCTTTTTTACTTTTAGTGAAAGATCAAAATCTTCCGTTATGGATGTCTTGTCATAATTTCCAACAGTTTTTAGGTAATCTTTTCTAAAGGCTCCAAAGCATCCCGGTACAATTAAAATTGTTCCTAATGAAGCTTGGATTCTTTTACCGAGTTGCATGGAAATAGAATATTCGTAAGCTTGAAATTTTTCTATTAATTTCGTTCTATTATCGACTTTTACATTACCTGCAACTGCCATTACTCTTTTATCTTGGAATGGTTTAGTTATCTCATAAAGAGAAGTGACATCAAGTCTAGTGTCTGCATCCAAAGTAATAATTACCTCATTTTTTGCCATTGCAATACCATAATTCAGAGGACTTGATTTAAATCCACTTTTACCTATCTTTTTATATAATTTAATTAATCCTTTCTTGGCATAAGGCAAAGATTTTTGGTAAGTCATATCAGTTGAGGCATCATCGATGACTATAATCTCTTTCTTATCCGAAGGATAAAGTGATTCAATATATGAAATAATCGACCTTTGAATATTTTTTTCTTCATTGTGTGCTGGAACAATAATTGATATTGAAGGATATTCCGTCCTTTTATATTTTTGATTTAAGGATCTAATTTTTGAGAATAATAAAATTGTTATTTTAACTAGATTCCAAACAAGATCAATCAATATCGCAAAAAGACAAAGTAGTATACCTGTAACTAACGAAAATCCAAAAATTCCGAAATACCATTCAAAAATTTCTTTAATCATTAGGGGGCCTCATATGAGAAGTGTAATATTTTTTGTTTAGCTTTAAGACTCTCAATTTGCTTTTATTTGGAGAATCAGAAACGATATTTCTTGATTCAATCATTTTATCTAGAACTGATTTAAATTTTTGAAACTCAATTGCTTGAATATTAAGTTTTTCTGCAAGAATAACGGATTCGTTTGATAAAAATGGATAAGCTACAAAATAAAGATTCTTATTTTCCATATTCTTACTTTTTTCATTAAATTCTTTCAATTTATCGGAGAAGAAGCCAGATTGATCTATCTCAATATCAGCCATAATCAAAGGTTCAATAATTTCCTTTTCTAATCTTGGATCTTTTTGAAAAACAGAAATATCGTATTTATTTTCTTTTTTTACATGAAGATTCTGAGTATAGAAGAATCCATTTTTTTCTACAATATTTTTTATTTCTTTAGAGATTTCTATTTTTGTCTTTATATTCGATAAATACTCCTTGTTAGGTATTATTCTTTTTTCATATTCCCAAATTGTGTGATTAATATTAGATGAACTACCACATTCATTGCAGAATAAACTAAAGTTTCCCTCTCCAAAAAATTCTCCACAATTTCTACAATGAATCCAATTTCCTACTTTTCGATAGTCTTCTCCAATTTGTCTTAAATCTTCTCCACATTTTGGGCATGTCAGTTTTTCTAATTTCTCAAATTTTGATAACATATCTACATGCCCACAGTTATAATGTTCTACGACGTCCCCCTTTTCAATAAAATCTGATGCACACAATGGACATTTGACTATAAGTCTGTAATCGTAAGATGAGCAGATTGGGCATTTGAATACAACTGGTGATTTATGGACTATTTTTAGATACTCGTATCGTGAGAGTAGATTTAAAATTGAGTTTAATTTTTCTATTTTGGGGAGTCGGTCCTCATCTTTTTTAATTATTGTATGCGAATAATTCTCCGTTGCTTCCATATTAATTAATGCGTTGAGCAATGTACTCGAATTATCTGAACTAAAAAAATTTTCTAGAGTAACGTCAGAATCCTTTGTTTCAGTTTCTTTGATTGCAGAGTAAATTGTTTCTCTTAAATTTTCATTATCCCATGGTTTTTCGATATAATTATGTACTGAAGCTTTGTTGATGGCTTCTCTTGCTATCTGAAGATCTGAATATCCTGTTATCAAAATTCGAATAGTATCTGGATTCAATTCCTTTACTTTAGTCAAAAGTTCTACCCCATTCATTTTGGGCATTTTATAATCACATATAACTAAATCAAAATTTTGATTTTTCAGAATCCCTAAAGCTTTCTGGCTACTATCTGCAATGGATATATCACTTTTAAATTGTTTTGATCTTTCTAAAGTTTTCCTGAGAGCATCAAGAACATTCACTTCATCGTCAATAATTAATATCTTATATATCTTATCCACCATAAATCCTCCAATATCGCCTTACTATATTAATTTGAAGTATAAATATCTTTCCTATAAAGAAGTATAAATTTGGTGGTTATTATCTTAATGAGGGTTTATTGGTAAAGAAATAGTTACTTTAGTACCTTTGCCTTCTTCACTATCCACATTTATTTTGCCTTTATGGTCTTTAATTATCTGATAGCTAACACTAAGGCCAAGTCCCGTTCCCTGTTCTTTTGTGGTGAAAAAAGGATCGAAAATCTTATTCTTTTTTTCAGGAGGTATTCCTATTCCATTGTCTTCAATTTCTACATAAACCCAATTTTGGTTTTCCCATGTCTTAATTCTAATTTTGCCGGAATCCATAGATTCAGAAGCATTAAGTAAAACATTCAAAAAAACTTGATTCAGCTGACTAATATTGCATTCTATTGGCGGTATATTTCCATAATCTTCCTTTACAATTATTCTGTTCTTGAGTTTATTTTGTAAAATAATAAGTGTATCCTTTATTCCTTGATTTATATCTTGAATACTTTTTTCTTCTGTTGGTTTGGCGAATCTTTTAAGAGTATTAGTTATATTTGATATTCTTTCTATCCCTTCAGAAACAGTTTCTATTGAACTTTGCAGTTCCTTTAATTTATTTGAATTTATTCCTATCCTTAGGTTATTATTTCTTATTTCCTCAAGATCTTCCTTAACAATTTCAATTGTCGCTTTAATATACGCTAAAGGATTATTAATTTCATGTGCAATGCCTGCTACTAGTAATCCAAGAGACATCATTTTTTCTGTTTGAATTGATTCTTGAGTTTTTTTCTTAACTTCTTCTTCTAATTTGTATGTATATTTAATTAGTTCTTCTTCCATTTGTTTTTCTTCAATAATGTTTTCAATTCTTTCAGTAATTTCGTCAAGAAGATGTTGTTCTTCTTCCATAAATGGGGTTATATCAATATTTGGCCTATTTTCTAAGTAACATATTTCTATATTTCCAACAAATTCTTTTTTGACTATAATATTCCTTTTCATTTTCCACTTAGTGTCTTTGAAATTTGCTGTTTTATACTCTTTATTGTACAAAGTTATTCTTGCAGAGGCTATTTCTGGATATTGCCAAGCATATGGCAATAAGTTTGCTATTTTTTGTAAAATAATATCTACAGAACCTTCATTTTTTTCTACAACATTTGAAATACTATATAGACATTTTAATTCTTGTAATCTCTTATTTAATATATAATTCTGTTTTTCCAAAATTTTTTTCATTTTTTCATGTTTTGTGATATCGTGAAAAATACATTCAATAGAACTAATTACCTCTCCTTCGTATCTAGGAAAGACAGTTCCTTCTACAAGTATTTCATTGCCATTCTTTTTTACGAATGTTAATCTAATATGGGTTAAAGTTTCACCATGATTAGCTTTTGATAAAATTTCTTTGAAGTAATCCCATTTATTTGTTGGAATTATGTCCCATATCTTAAGGGAAGGTAGTTCTTCTTCAGAATAACCTAATGTTTCAAGCCAAGAAGGATTAACGAGATCAATTTTTCCGTTTTCTTTTATACTTTGAATCAAATCACGTGTTCCATTAAAAACATCACGATAATTTTTACCGCTCTTTATTAGTTTATTTTCCATTTTGTGCTTATAGAGAGCTACTTCAATTGTGCTGTATAAATACTCACTCTTGTAAGGTTTTATTAGATAACCATATGCCCCTGTTTTTTTTGCTTTTTCAACAATCGTTTGAGTACCATACGCCGTAGTATATATAACAGGTATATCATAATTTCTAGATATTTTTTCAGCTATTTTTATTCCATTTTCTTCGCCTTTGAGCATTATATCCATTAAAACTAAATCCGGTCTTTCTTTTTCTACAATGTCCAATGCGGTCTTCTCAGAAGAACATTTCCCAATTACATTGTATCCTAATTCCACTAATATTTCTTCTAATAATAATGCAAATTCTTCTTCATCTTCGACAATTAAGATCTTAGTTTTATCTGACATTATACTATCCCACTTTTTCCCTAAGTATATTGCATCTTAAAGAATATAAATGTGAGTATTAAATAAATAGTTAAAAAAAAGAATAAACTATTTCTTTTCACATTTTGGTGGCATTTGGCATCCACATTCATCCTTGTCACTTGGTACAATAGTGCCATCTTTGCACCAATCTGGGGGAGGGGGGACAAATTGTGGGCATTCTCCACATTGAGATTTGCTATTTTTAGTATTTTGAGTAACACAAGCAGAGAAAGATATTAATAATACTACAATGCATAAAATAAAGACTTTCTTCATATCTCCACACCGATTAA